>UMDQ01057234.1_pt1 | contig 14829 bp, 10 predicted proteins | sample 1964531 | NCBI WGS metagenome assembly UMDQ01 (sample SAMEA4835998, study PRJEB28245) | human gut metagenome | biome: gut microbiome; material: fecal sample | place: Denmark | collected 2008
CTCCTTCCTGAGTATGCTGCCCGGCTTAGCCGCCGAGGCGTAACAGTGAAAACCCTGTACGAAGAGTACCGCGAGACCCATCCTGACGGATACAGACATGCCAGTTTCGGCAACTATCTCATGCGTTACCGTATGGTGACACATGTCGTAGGCCATGTCGAGCATTATGCCGGAGACCAGATGTATATCGACTTCGCCGGTGACAAACTGGAAGTCGTTGACAGTGAAAGCGGTGAATGTCGCAGCGTTGAAGTGTTCGTGGCCATACTTCCGTGCAGCCACTATACCTATTGTGAGGCGGTCTGGTCCCAGTCAAGACAGGACTTGATTAAGGCGTGTGAGAACGCGCTTCATTTTTACGGCGGGGTTCCGATGGCGATCGTACCAGACAACCTCAAATCGGCGGTAACCCGCAGCGACCGTAACGAGCCGGTAATCAACGAGGAGTTTGCGGCATTTGCCGAACACTACGGATGTACCGTATACCCCACACGGGTACGTCATCCAAAGGACAAGGCCTTGGTGGAGAATGCCGTGAAGCTACTTTACCGATCCGTCTACGCTGACATCGAGGGTCTTGTATTCCACTCGCTGGAGTCTCTGAATGCGGCCATATCCGAATCGCTCTCGGCCTTCAACGGACGCAGGATGAGCGGGCGTCCCCAGTCCAGACGGGAACAGTTCGAGCAGATTGAGTCCGACTGCCTCCGCCCGCTTCCCGCCATACGCCATCAGATGAAAGAGCGACGCTCCGCAACAGTAATGCGTAACGGCTATGTCACCTTCAGGCTTCACCATTACAGCGTACCGAAAGAGTATATAGGCAAACGTGTCGAGATTGTCTATGATGCGGACACGCTGGAAATATATCATGGCCTGCGTCTGGTGACCACACACCAGCGCGATGACACGCCATACTCCTATACGACCAAGGATGCCCACGGACTGCCCGGACGTCATGGAAGTTATGAAAAGGATCTGGAACAGATTTACGAACGGGCCGGCCAGACAGATAACGTCCTGCTGCTGTATCTGCGCAAGGTGGCGGAACTCAAGAAGTATCCTCCCGCGGCGTTCCGTTCATGCAGAGGCATCATGGCGTTGGAGAAGACCTTCGGGCTGGAACGGTTGGTGGCGGCAAGCGCATGCGCCACGCAACTGCGCCTATACGGATATCAGGAGATAAGGCGGATCCTTGAACGCGGGGATGATGCAGACTTCCTGTCAAAAGACGACATTGACGATGAGGTCCCCGTAACATCTATCCACAAAAACATCCGCGGAGCAGCCTACTTCGCACAATTAAAACATTTAAATAGAGACAACAATGGAAACAAATAATCTTACCGCACCGATAGCTGTCGAAAAAGACCGCAACACGTTGACAATCGAACTGATGAACCGTATGAAGCTGCACGGCATGGCCGCCGCCTTCACTGAAAGCCTAACCTCCACTATGGCAGAAACAATGACAATCGACTCTTTCCTGCACATGTTACTTGCCAGGGAATGGGACTACCGTGCCAATGCAGCCATCCAACGCCTTATACGCGGGGCGGCGTTCCGCTACAAGGCCTGCCTCGAGCAGATAGACTATGCAATCCCGCGTGGCCTTGACCGCAATCAGATGGAGCGGCTTGCATCGCTGGAGTTCATCCGCAAGGGACAGAACCTCTTCATCACAGGGTCATCCGGTACCGGGAAGAGCTTCCTTGCCACAGCAATGGGGTATGAAGCCTGCAAGAAGGGCATACGGACATATTATGCGAATGCTCCGAAACTTATGGGTACGCTTAAGGTGGCAAAAGTAAAAGGCACACTGGAATCGGAACTCAAGAGAATCGAACGGAGCACGCTGCTCATATTGGATGACCTCTTCCTTGTGAACCTTGATGCCAAGGAACGACCCATCCTGCTCGATATAATAGAGGACCGACATGGGCGCAAGTCCATCATCATCACCTCGCAACTGCCAACGGACAATTGGTATGATGCAATCGGAGACCCTACAGTAGCAGATGCCATTATGGATCGTATTATACATACGGCGCACCGGATTGAGCTGACAGGAGAAAGTGTCCGTAAAATGGCTGCATACAGAGGGAAATAAACTAAAATAAACACCTAACGGAAATATAAATTTGAGCAAAGCGTAGCGAATTAGCTGAAAGAGCGTTCGTTACGCTTTGTTCTTCTTTTGGCGTGAAGCCATCGGAAACCCTATCGAAGCCGAACTACGCAAGAGTTCAGTTACCACCTCATTACCGCATGATATGGTGCATCTTTCTTGCCAAGCGGTTCTTATTCTGTGGTTTGCATAATTTTGCATAGCTGTCGGTAACTCACTGTAATATAGTTTTGTAACCAAAAAAGGAGTGAGTTATGAGAAGTACATTCAAAGTATTGTTCTACGTGAAGAAAGGCAGCGAGAAACCCAACGGCAACCTGCCTCTGATGTGCCGTATCACGGTGGACGGTGAAATCAAACAGTTCAGTTGCAAGATGGACATTCCCTTGCGGCTGTGGGACGTGAAAAACAACAGGGCTTCGGGCAAGAGTGCCGAAGCGCAGAGAATCAACCGTGCAGTGGATAAAATCCGAGTGGAGGTAAACCGCCGCTATCAGGAACTGATGCAGACGGACGGTTATGTCACAGCCGCCAAATTGAAAGATGCCTATCTCGGTATCGGTGTCAAGCAGGAAACCCTGTTGAAACTCTTCGAGCAGCACAACACAGAGTTCGCCAAGAAAGTGGGACACAGCAGGGCAAAGGGTACGTTCCAGCGTTACATAACCGTCTGCAAGCATCTCCGTGAGTTTATCCCCCATGCCTACAAACGTGAGGATATTCCACTGAAAGAGTTAAACCTCACATTCATCAACGATTTCGAGTATTTCCTACGAACGGAGAAGAAATGCCGCACCAATACCGTGTGGGGCTATATGATTGTGCTGAAACATATCGTAGCCATAGCGAGGAATGACGGGCGTTTGCCGTTCAACCCCTTTGCGGGATATATCAACTCTCCCGAAAGCGTGGACAGGGGCTATCTGACCAAATCGGAGATACAGACGCTTATGGATGCTCCGATGAAGAACGCCTACCACGAACTCGTAAGGGATATGTTCGTCTTTTCAGTTTTCACGGGGTTGGCGTATTCCGATGTGAAGAACCTTACAACGGATAACCTTCAAACATTCTTTGACGGCAACCTGTGGATTATCACCCGAAGAAAGAAGACAAACACTGAATCCAATATCCGTCTGTTGGACGTTCCCCGAAAGATAATAGAGAAATACAGGGGCTTGGCAAAGGGCAATAAAGTGTTTCCTATTCCGAGCAATACTACCTGCAACAAGATACTCAAAGAAATCGGCAGTCAGTGCGGCTTCAAGACACGGCTCAGCACACACACCGCCCGTCATACGAACGCCACGACCGTGCTTTTATCCAACGGTGTACCTATTGAAACCGTCAGCCGTCTGTTGGGACATACCAACATCAAGACCACTCAAATTTACGCCAAAATCACCAACCAGAAGATTAGTCAGGATATGGAAACACTTTCGCATAAGTTGGAGGATATGGAGAAAGACATTTGCAGTGCCATTTAATAACCTTAAAACGAAACACCGATGAAAAGAGAAAGGAACATAATCACGATAGACGAATACGGCAAAGTTGCTTTGCCGACCGACATAGGCGCAACCACCATGACCGAGTGGGAACTCTGCAATCTGTTCGGGATAACCGCCCCGACATTACGGGCAGGGATAAAGGCACTCTGCAAAAGCGGAGTTTTGAGGGAGTACGAGATAAAACGGACTATCCGCATATCAGACAAATGCAATATTGAAGTTTACAACCTTGAAACGATAACCGCCCTCGCTTTCCGTATCGGTACATACGGAGCGGAACAGGTACGTCAAGCCTTGTTGGATAGGATAACGCACAGGCGAAAAGAGAAAACGACCGTTTTCGTTTCGCTGTTCACGGAGGGCAAATCCGACAGTCGTTGGCAAGCGTGATGATATATCAACAAGCAAGCATATCACCATGTAATCACATCAACAAACAATCCTGTTGATATGGTGATACAGGGTTTATTCCTCTTTCAGAGGAAAGCGGAGCAATCATTCCCGTTTACAAAGGCAAAGTAAGCACGGGGCTAATAGTCGGCTTCAAGGTCAGGCGGCTATGCCGTTAGGGGAACAATCTCCACCCTCATTCTTCGGGTAGTATTCTTCCCCTAAACCTTGCTTCCGACCGCCCCATGCAAGAGAAGCCTTTGAAAACGGGAACGACCGCCCCGCCACCGACCGAAAGGGAAAAATAATATATGGAGAGTTTGGGTTAGGCAAGCATAGAAATAGCAACCGCAAGTTCAGGATGTTTGGCACACTCGGCAAAGTGAGTATAGCTGATTCTTTTAATCCAGTAGGTATAGTGAAAATGTTGATTATAGACAGGAGGGTTGCAACACCATTCTCGTATATGTTCACCCGAACATGGCAAGGTATGTTTTGAGTTACTCAAAACCTTTCGGGTTACTCCGAAAGTGTGTCCGCAGGAACACAGCAAGATGTCTTTTCAGCCGCTCAAAAGGATTTGAGCAGCCCGAAAAACCTTGCCGTCCGTGCGGACAATCTCACCTCCAAAGTCGGGAGATTAAATTTTCAACAAAAAGATGGTTGGCTATAACCGATAAACCAAATAAAAGCAGTAACTTTGCCAAATAATGTCAAGACATAAAATAGTAATTAGATGTTTTCGGAACGCATAAAAGAGTTACGCATTCAAAATCAGATACCACAGCGACAATTAGCTGCGGCACTGAATATTGACACAGCTACATATTGCAAAATAGAGAAAGGGGAAAGAAAGGCAAGGAAAGAACAAATCTCCATTTTGTCGAAACTACTTCATGTAAACACTGAACATTTGCTGACTTTATGGCTTGCAGATCAAGTGTCAGCAGTTGTGTCTAATGACCAAAAAATAGCATCTAAAGCATTGCTATTAGTAGTTGAAACATTGAAAAAGGATATATAATATGGCTAAAGCAAAATATGATATGATGGATTCGAGTTTGACTTCAGCTATATTATCTGAAGCCAAGTCGATTTATGGACTTAAAACATATATCAGTCTATTCAGTAGTGCTGGGGTTGGCTGTTATGGGTTTAAGGAAGAGGGCTTTTATTGTATTGCAACAGTAGAATTGTTAGAACGGCGATTGAAGATACAATCGTATAATCATAAATGTGCATATAATAGCGGTTATATTTGTGGCGATATGACTTTGCAGGAAACCAAAGACAAGGTATTTAATGAACTGGCTCTTTGGAAAAGAGGTTTTAATATCACAGACCTTGATGTGCTTATTGCTACACCTCCATGTCAAGGTATGTCTGTAGCCAATCATAAAAAGAAAGACGAGTTAAAACGTAATTCTTTGGTTGTTGAATCAATAAAAATGACACAACAAATCAAGCCGAAATTTTTTATTTATGAGAATGTTCGGGCATTTTTGAGTTCTATTTGCACTGATATTGACGGTCAAGATAAGTCAATTAAAGAGGCAATAAACAATAATCTTTCAGGAGATTATAATATTGCGTATCAAATTCTTAATTTTAAGGATTATGGAAATCCGTCCAGTCGCACACGAACTCTTGTAATTGGAGTAAGGAAAGACTTGAAAGAGATTACTCCTTTTGATTTATACCCAGACAAGCAGCCTGAAAGGACATTACGACAAGTGATTGGTCATCTTCCGTCTTTAACTAAAATGGGGGAAATATCTCAAGATGACATTTACCATAATTTCAGGAGGTATTCATCACATATGGAAGCGTGGATTGCCGATATTAAGGAAGGACAATCTGCATTTGATAATACGGATATATCTAAAATTCCACATACAGTTAAGAATGGCGTTGTTGTGTATAACACCAAGAAAAATGGTGATAAATATACTCGTCAATATTGGGATAAGGTAGCACCTTGTATTCATACTCGCAATGATATTATGGCGAGCCAAAATACGGTACACCCTACCGATAATCGAGTTTTCAGCATTAGAGAAGTAATGTTGATGATGTCTGTGCCATCTTCTTTTGTATGGTCTGATATTTCATTAAAAGATTTGAATGCTCTATCTGATAAGCAAAAACATGAGTTTTTGAAAAAGGAAGAAATGAATATCCGACAAAATTTAGGAGAGGCAGTTCCAACCGTCATATTTCAGCAAATTGCACATAAAATCCGAAAGGTTTTATGCAAACCAATTTTGTCAGAACAGGATATCAAGGCTCTTATCGAAAAAAAGAAACTGACCAATCAATCATATTTGTTGGATTATATTAGAACATCTAACTATCATAGTTTCGCAGATTTGTCAAAAATTGCAGAGTTGGCAAATGCGCAAAGAGATGACAATGCAGCGTATTATACAAGACAAGATATTTGCTTCTCTATTGTTAAAAATCTACCCGAAGCAAAAGATTATACAAAATTAAATATCTTAGAGCCATCTATTGGTGTGGGAAACTTTTTGCCGACTTTGATACAAAAGTATTCAAGTGTTCCTATCGTGAATATAGATGTCGTTGATATTGATGCCGTAAGCATTGACATACTGAAAGAGTTGGTAAACAAGATACATATACCTTCCAACATACATATAAATTACATACACGCAGATTTCTTGTTGTATGAGTTCAATAAGAAATACGATATTGTTGTAGGCAATCCTCCATACAAGAAACTTACAAAAGAAAAACAATTGCTTTCACTCTATAAAACGGAATCATACAACAAAGACACTAATAATATATTTTCGTTTTTCATAGAGAAAGCTATGAGAATAGGAAATACTGTATCCTTAATTGTACCTAAAAGCCTTATAAATGCCCCTGAATTTAATGCAACCCGCTTATTGATGAAAGAAAAACGGATATCGCATATCATAGATTTTGGGGAAAAGGGGTTTAAGGGAGTGAAAATAGAAACGATTAGCTTTATTCTTAACACTCAAAAAAAACCGAAAAATACGATTGTTGAATCTTATATCACAAATCGTATAGATGAACACCAGCAAGCCTATTTAATGGATAGTGCGTTCCCATATTGGCTAATCTATCGGAATAAAGAATTTGACGAGGTCGCAAATAAAATGGATTTTAATGTGTTTAAAGCATACAGAGATAGAGTTATAACAAAATCCATAACTAAAAATTGCGGAAAAATACGGGTTCTTAAATCACGGAATATTGGAGATAATGAGATAATCAATATACCGGAGTATGATAGCTATATTGATGATATAGATGGATTGGATGTTGCAAAGTATCTGAATCAGACGAATTGTATCTTATTGCCTAATCTTACATATAATCCTCGCGCTTGTTTCTTGCCAAAAGGATGTATTGCAGATGGGTCTGTCGCAATTCTAACGCTTGCAAATGCTCATGATTCTATCACAAAAGCTGATTTGGCATTTTATGCAACAGATGGTTTTGCCAAGTTCTATGCGGTTGCACGTAATTTAGGGACACGTTCGCTTAATATTGATAATAATTCTGTTTTCTTTTTTGGAAAACTCAAATCTCAACGAGTATGAGAGTAGTTATAAATGAACATCTTAGCCAATTTGATTTGGATATACGCAAATCTCATGATGCGAGATATGTAGACCAAAAGTGTACGCCAGATATTGTCTGCTTTATGGCTGATTGTGTGATGAATATGGTTGCGACTAAACCTGTCTTTGTTATTAATGATGTATGGGAAACTCAATACTTTATTCAAAATTCAAGAGTAATATTCAATAAGCCATGGGCTAATGATAAGAAAGCGTATAATGAATACAACAAAGTTCTTTCGCAACCATTAAAGTTATTGGCTTATGCACACATCCTTAATGTTGAGACGGTAAAAGGAACGCTAACTTTCTCTGTTGCTAATGAAGATTTGTTGGATTATATTTCAAGAAAAGACCGTAACGCATATAACTTTTTATATTGCTACTTTATGAAAGTCATGGCTGACAGTGGCTTTATGAAATATTTTGAAGAATATGCGAAAGAAAGCATTAATAATCCAATTACTGCGAGAGATGAAATTTATGATAGATATTTCAAGTTGATAAATGGAAATACTCCATCGCATTCAAGATTAGACATAAGGCGTATGTTTCACAAGGTATTCAACATATACGCAGCTGAACATCATCTTCATGGCAGTAACGGAAAGCTGATGTATTACTCTGATTTAATGTATAACAAGAAGAATTGGAGAGATATAGACAAAGATAAGACTATAACCCGACAGGAAGCCCTGAATCCAGAGAATAAAGAACAACAAGATGCTATCAATAGTTATTATGTACAAAAGGCTATAGCTCTAATTCGTAAAATTCATTCAGTTAGTGAGGTTAGGGATAGTTGGGGAAATGGCGAGGCTACGCAAGTACATCATATATTTCCCAAATCACAATTCCCCCAAATTGCTCATTATGTAGAGAACCTTATATTATTGACAGCAACGCAGCATAATACAAAAGCTCACCCAAGCAACAAAACTCAACAGATAAACAAAGATTATCAATTAGTCTGTCTGTTGGCAAAGGCTGACACGATTGAGAACTCACTACGACTTGTTGGAGAAAGGTATTATAGAAAAGAATCATTTATTCATGTAATCAGTACAGGACTTTCTGTTGATTTTAGTACCAACCTGACATTCGGAGAAATCAAAACAAAATTGGTTCAAATTTATAATGCTGCGTAATGCGGTATTAAAAACAACAACTGTCTATGGCAGACGATAAAATAAAAATATACTTTGGATGTCAGCATATTGCTCCTATAGAAAATATACAAAGAGAATTTCATGTAGGGTCTCTGAAAGTAGGCATATATGCTAATAACGGATGTGGAAAAACATTTATAAGTAGATTATTCCGACTTTTAGAGTTACCTCAAAAAATTTTAGTCTTAGATGAAAATGGTTGTAGTCCTACAGACCCTCTAATTCGATTTGGTTATAATACAGGAAGTTTTGTATTTAAGATTACGAATAAAGATGGCGATGTCGTAGAAAATATATCTTTGAATATTCAGAGGAATGCCATTCCTGCAATTTCAAATTCCAGCTATTTGTACCACGTATTCAATCAAGATTATGTTGAAGAAAATATCAGGGTATTAAACTACGAAAAAGATTCTGATATCAAGGGTTATATATTAGGAAAGGCAAATATCGATTTGACTGATGATGAAAATAAGCTCAAAAGAATCGAAAATGACGGTGTTAATTTAAGGTCTCATATAGAGTCATCAATTCAAACTTATATAGCAAAAAATATAGATGCTATTAGGGATATTAAAAGATTGCAGGAATATAAAGATTTCCTAAATTTAGAAGCAATATTAAATTACAATAACAAAGAGAAAGCGATATGCTCTAAAACAGTAGAAGAATTACTTGCTGATTATGACAAAGTAAAATCCATTCCAGAGAATCTTCCAGATATATCGTTAATAGATAACGTTTCTATTGATGTGGGTATTATAGAGCAAATAGTTGAAGACTTAACAAAATCATACTCACTTAGTTCGTTTTCAGATGAATTTAAGGCCAAAATACAAAATAAACAAAGTTTTATAGAGGAAGGTGTCAAATTATTTAGTGATAATATATGCCCATTTTGCGAGCAAAAACTGAGCATTGCTTCTATTTCATTGATTGACAGTTATACGAAATTTCTCAGTGACTCAGAAGCACAAACCATCAAATTGTTCCGAAATTATAGTAATAAGTTAAGAGAGACCATTGCAATATTGTCAAACATTGATAATGCGGTATCAAAAAGAGAAAATTTGTATAATGAGTATAAGACTAAATATATTCCTACCTTAGAAAATGAAACGCTTGAGAGCGTTTCTGTCATTACTTCGCTTAAACGCAGCATTCAACAGTTATTAGATGCTACCGATAAAAAAAGCACAATCATAAATATCCCAATTAGAATAGAAGATAATGTTATAGCAGATATCAAAAAGCATATATCAATATTAGACCAATTAATTAAAAACAATAATCAGAAAATAGAAGTTATTAATCAGAAGAAAAGCAAAATAGGAGAGGAAAATAAAAATATTAGGAGAGCAATTTGTAAATCTGCTTATGTATATCTTGCAACGCGTCATAATGATGATATACTTAAACTTAACGAATTAAGAAAAGAGTATAACGTGTTAAATGCGGACATATTGAAGCGGAAAGAAGCGGAGAAAATTAGTAAAAAAAAGAAAGTGTATGAAACCATAAAGAGTGTGCTTGACTATTTCTTTTCAGGTAAATACACATTGAATGAGGATGATTTTCACTTGATATTTGATAAGACTTCTCTTGATAAAGGACAAGTAAAGCACGTTCTTAGTGAGGGAGAGAAAAACATTATTGCATTTGCCTATTATTTGGGAGACGCGCATTTGAAAATAGAGAAAGAGGATGACTATAAGAAATTATTTTTTGTAATAGATGACCCGATATCAAGTATGGATTTCACATATGTTTATACACTATGTGGTGTAATACGTGACATAAAACAGATATTAGAAAAAATACAGAGGGAAAAAATAATCATTTTTACTCATAATAATGACTTTATGAGAATATTGTGTTCGAATAATATAATTGATAAAAAGTTATTATTGCGCAATGGCGAACTTGGTGATTTTAATGAAAATTTCACGGTTCCGTATATTAGTCATTTAATTGATATTTATAAAATTGCGAGAAGTGGAGAGCGGGCAAAGCATACAACCGCAAATTCAATAAGGCATATTATAGAAACATTGACTAAATTTCAAAATATTGATGTGTCAAACAACAGTATCCAAGAATACATAAAGGCAAATATCCCAAATGACAAGAAATCATATACATTTATAAATGATTTGTCCCATGGTGGTTGGAGAAGTGAGCAGATACCAATAACTGACGATGATTATAAAGAAGTATGTGAAACGATTATAACACATATAGAGGAACGATTTCCAAATCAAATAAAATATTGTGAGAAGTTTAAGTGATAATATGTTTTAATCGAAAATAATTTCTATTTTTGCATTTAGTTAGACAGAGTTATTTGACAGCATAGCACCGTAAATCGCTGAAATTAGCACGGTTTCTAAATCGTTACCGCGAATTCTCAAATACTCCGTTAAATGTTTATTTCTCAAACGGTTGTATCAAACCGCTGAAATTCTAAAATAATAATAACCCCATCGGTCAAGACTTTTTAAGGGGGCATTGTTGAATGTTTTAAGGGGGGGCAGAATCGCTTGGTTTTAGGGGGCAGCTTACACTGGATTTTCCACACCTCGTATTGCTGCGTCATGAATTCGATGATACGCACCGCGACCGGCTTCTTCTTTTCTTCCTCCTGATGATCGGTGCGGGTGGTATAGTGGTAGGCGTTTCTTACGATGCTTGCAGCGTCCAGATCGGGGGCGCCGAACTGCTTTTGAGCGAGGACTGCCGCTACTTCCTCCGGCAGGTTCTTCCGATAACATTTGTTGCCGAGAGTGAATATGAAATTATTCCTGTTGCCGGGTTGGTATTTTTCCTGTCTTTCCACGCTGCGCACGCAGCTCTGGAATTCCATTTGTATCCACGGATCGATGTGGGTATGGTCTATGCTTTCATCTCCGGGCATCTCCTCCTTCATGAGCTGGCGTACGGTCTTTTTCTTTCCTTTCGCTGGGGGCGGGAGGATGGTCAGTTGCGGTTGCCGCACTTGCCTGAGCGCCTCTTCGCAGATGTAAATGTCCGGATCGTAGGAGGTGAAAAACAATCTGCCGATGTCGCTGCCACTGGCATCCACCTCTACGCTGCAAAGTGTCTCGTAATACTCCTTGGCATAGGCAAACATCTGTTTGTGGTAAGTTTCCAGTGCTTCGTAACTGATTTCACTGCGGCGCAGCAGTTCCATGCGCAGGCGACAGGAAAGTTCGTCCTGCATGTATACGCCCACTTTCAAACCGTTTCCCGATGGGCTGGTGAAGCAGAACAGCGTATTCGGACTGCCCGTGATCAGCTTTCTGCAATTTGTCATTTCCTCTTCCGACAACCCGTCCAGATCCATCATTTGCAGGTCGTTGTATGTATCTATCATTTCGGGCACCCTTCGCTCCTTGTAGGTGGCGGAGAGCGTACTGCCTTTCAACTGTTTCTTCACCAGTGCCGCTTCCTCTTTTTTTCCGTCGCGTACCAGCGCCCGTATCTTTTCGATGATTCTGCCGTTGGTATAAGAGCCTATTTCCAGGAGTTTATCAGTGAGTTTACTTTTCCCCGTATGCTTGCTGAAGCCCTTAAAAGATGAGATCAGGATTTGAATTTCTTCCATGTCTTTGCTTTGTTTTTATAGGTTTTAAAATATCCGGCAAAGGTAAGGCGGTTTTTTCGAATGCTAAATCGTGGTTTTTCATCTCCGAAAAACCACGATTCACTTTTTAGGCTATTCCGGCTCATGATAGAAGTAAGTCTCTGATCTGATGCTCTCTAAGCTCATACTCTCTTCCGGATCGTTTTCGTATCTTATATCATAATACCGGAAGATAAAATCGGCCAGATGATTGATGTTGTTTTTCCCCGGAAGGGTGAGTTGACCTTTGTCCCAAAGGGATACCAACAGCTCGATAAGTTCTTTGTGTGAGCCGGTTATGACACATCTTCCGGGTGGTTGTTCGAAGAGGTCGATGTGTTTTTGTAACTTCTGAGAGAACTTGCCGGCAGTGATTTTTATGCCTAAATCTTCACATTCGAATGTGATTGTACAATTAGTACTTTTTTTACTTCATTTTTCATATATGTTTATAATTAAAATTTTGCAAAGATAATATTTTGCGTGAAAAGAATGAAACTCTCGCGCGGGGGCGTACGCGCATATATAGTGATTTTGTTTGTGTGTATAGTAGGTAGGTGGTACCACCACTTGTTAATACACAAACACATACGTTTTATAGAGTTTGATGAGAAAGTTTGAAAGGGATGGAGATAAAAAAGTGTTTCAAAAAACGTTCGTTTAATGGCACAAAAGTAAAACGTATAAATGAAACGGCAAAATATTTTTATAAATAAATTGATTTATTTTATTTTTCAAATATCTTTCATGCTGATAATTAAGATTTTACAAATTTTCAATAGTGCTTTTATCCATTTGTTTTTTGCCGGATTTTAGCTCTTTGTGGAAAGGTAAAAATATATGTGCCATTAAACGAACGTTTTTTGAAACACTTTTTACTTATATATCGCTCGTTTATAGCTTGTTAAGTGCTGAACCCCTTGTGCTTTGTACAAAAATGGGATATCACTTATAAGTAAATACTTCAAAACGATCCTACTGCGATAGGGGATATTTTTGAAATAACATGGATGCTCTCATATTTATATTTGCATTACATCATTTGACCGGGAGGTATTTCAGTACTCCGGTGTCCCCAAAGAATATCCTTTTGTGAACGATTCAACAGATAACAACTATTGGTATGCTCTTCGCGTCACCTACAGTCGCGAGCTTGCCTTGAAAAATTTTTTAGACCGTGAAGGCATCGAGAATTTTATCCCGATGCGTTACGAATACATTGTGAAGGATGAGCGTCGTGTCCGCAAGTTGGTTCCTGCCGTCCATAACCTTGTATTTGTCTGTTCTTCACGTGCCCGTATCGATGCCATTAAAGAATCCGTCGGTTTGTCTTCTCCCATCCGTTACATCATGGACCGGGAAACCCGTCAACCGATCATCGTTCCGGATATTCAGATGCGTAGTTTTATGGCTGTTGCCGGCAATTGCGATCAGCAACTGGTTTATCTGGAGCCTTCAACGGTTTCTTTTCGTAAAGGTGAACGTGTCCGCGTCACCGGAGGAATTTTCGAAGGAGTGGAAGGGGAGTTTATCCGTGTGAAGAACGACCGCCGTGTAGTGGTTTCCATTCGTGGTGTAATGGCAGTAGCCACCACCTTTATCCACCCTTCGCTCATCGAACCTATATTGTAGTCTATACACCCTGCTTCCCATCATAATTGTCAATTTGATATTGAACTGTTTTGTAAAGTAATATCAATCGTAAATCATACATTGTAAAATCGTAAATAAAATATATATGTTGAATTCTTTGGAATCTCAAATATCCGCTTTGTATGCTTCGGCGCACGAGCTGCTCTATTTGGGGGTTGACGGCAGTCCCATTTATAGTGATCATTTTAATCGTCTGAATCGTGAGGTTTTCCGTCAAGCCAATTCACTGTTCATCCGTCATGGCGTTACTTCCGAGGAGGAAGCCGCTCTTTGTCTGTCCCTGTTGATGGGGTATACCGCTACGATATATAATAACGGGGATAAGGAAAATCGTATTCAGAGTATCCTGAACCGTTGTTGGGAGGTGTTGGATAAATTGCCACCCTCGCTTTTGAAAGCCCGTTTGCTGACTTATTGTTACGGTGAAGTTTATGATGACAATTTAGCTCAGGACGCCCATACAATTATAAACAGTTGGTCGGGACGGGAACTGACAAAGGATGAATGCGAGGTGATCGATCTTCTGAAAACAATAGAAGATAACCCGTATCCGTGGAGTGAAGTATAATAATTAGTAAAATAAAGGGATAATATTTATTAGTGTTTTCTATGAACATAAAGATTCAGAATTGTGTTTTCTTGTGTCTGATAGCCTTTTTGGCATCCTGCTCAGCTCCGAAAGAGGTGCTTTATTTGCAGGATATTGCTTCTATAAAAGAAGAGAATATAGATAAGAATT
>UMDQ01001509.1_pt1 | contig 14793 bp, 10 predicted proteins | sample 1964531 | NCBI WGS metagenome assembly UMDQ01 (sample SAMEA4835998, study PRJEB28245) | human gut metagenome | biome: gut microbiome; material: fecal sample | place: Denmark | collected 2008
CTTCAAGGCTGTGTTTGGAGATAAGCAAGTGGCGATGGATTTCATCAATGCCGCACTGGAATGCACGGGGCTTTCGTTGGAAATAATACAAAGTCTCTGATCTGATAAGCCGGTTGCGGACTGAAACTATAGCGGATGACACGGATCTTGGGGAGAAGTATCTTTCTTGATCCGTGCCATCCGAATCTGAAGTGATCTCCGTCTCATGCGTCTAACACCCCATTAAACCGGTCTATTGCCTGTCTTTTACTAGCATCGATGATTTTCGCGTATACTTGTGTGGAGATGATGTTCTTGTGTCCTAGTAATTTACATACCGTATACAAGTCAATGCCAAGAGCTAGTGAAAGAGTGGCGAAAGTATGGCGGCTGACGTGAAAGGTCACTTTCTTGTTCTTGATGCCAGCGGCTAAGGCCCAGCCTTTTAATACCTGACATATAATCGTGAGGCTAGGTAGATGGAATATCAAGCCGACCCTGTCATTGTCATTCTCCCTTGCGGGAAGGTATTTTATCGCTTCCTCGGACAATGGGAGATAAATAGCCTCTTTCGTCTTTCTTTGTATGATCTGTAAACGGAATTTATCATTTCCTTCTTTTTGCATATCTTCCCATCTAAGAGCGGTCAAGTCGCTGATCCGGAGTCCGCAGAAACAGCAGAACAGAAAAGCCTTTTTTACCTCTGGGCATGCGCAATCTGTCTGGATTAACCTCTTTAGTTCCTCTAGGGTCAAATAAGTACGCAGGCTGGTAGGTTTGTGAGGTTTTTCGTCTGTATCCAGCGAACCACAAGGATTCGAGAGGATCAGCCCTTTTTTGACCGCCTTATTGAGTGTGACATTCAGGAGCCGGTAATAACCGTGAATCGTGAAGTCGCTTTTGAGGTAGGGTTGTTTACGCAAGTGAGCGATGAAACCTTTCACGAAACCGGTATCTATGTCTTTAAGCAAGCATTGCGGCATATAGTCTCTAAGATGATTGGCCAGACTTCTTAATCGTAGGGAATAGGCTTTGTCGCCATGCGCGGATTTATCGGTGGACAATTCCGAGAGGAATTCTAAAAGTGTTTTTTTCCCGAGCCCGTTTATCATACGGACACCATAAATCTCGTTCTGAAGATCAATGATCCGTTGTGCCTTGATACTATTGGCCAAGCGCAAAGTGATTCGGTTCTTATCACGGTCTTCAGGGAAACGTTCCGGGGTGAGGTAGAGCTTGAGGAACTCATAATACCTCTTTCCTTTGTAATAGATGTCCAGATATATGGACTGGTTCGCGTTCGACAGTTTCTTGAACCGGAGCTTTACGGGCTCTTTCGCTTTCATCTCATTCTTTTTTCTTGCCATGATTTTGCTGAATTTAAGTGATTATGTAAGTTTTTCAGTATAGTATTTCCTGATTTCAAGGAAATATCAATATGTTTGTTTCCTGTAATTTAGGAAATAAATCCTATCTTTGTCCTATAAAAAAAGAAAATCATGAGGAAAGATGTCATCAAATCTCTTATTGCCATCAAGCAAAGCGAAATTCCGTTTGATGTGATTGAGCGAGACATAAAGTTACCGATCAACCGAAACAAGATCATTACGGTTCCGGGTGTGCGTCGTTGCGGTAAGTCCACATTAATGGAGATCGCTATCAATGGGCTTGTCCGTGAAGGGGTTTCCCCTAGAAACATATTATGGCTGGGGTTTGATGATGAGCGTTTGAAAAATATGTCATCCGATGATTTGGATGATGTGATAGTTTCATACATGGAGATGTTTCCGGATATACCCATAAAAGATGTGTATATGTTTTTCGACGAGATACAATTGATTAAGGATTGGGAATACTTCGTCTTGCGTGTCTATAAATCTTATTGTAAGAACATTTATGTGTGCGGAAGCAATGCTACCATGCTGTCCACAGAGTTAAGTTCGGCTCTGCGCGGATATCCCTTGGAATACGAGACCTACCCGCTTTCGTTCAATGAATATTGCCGCTTCAAGGGGATCGCCACTAATAGCTATTTGGAACAGGACAGGGCTAGATTGAAGATGGCTTTCGAGGCATACAATCAAGCAAGCGCTTTTCCCGAAATCGTATTGACGTCATCCCGGTCGGAGCAGTTGAAACTGCTTCACGGCTATTTCGACACGATGATATTGAAGGACTTGGCCGAACATTACAAGATATCCAATACGGGTGTGGTACGGTATTTCGTCAAGCGCGTCATGGCCAATCTCACCAAGCCTACCTCCATCAATGCCATCTACAAGGACATCAAGTCCCAAGGGCTTAAAGTCAGTAAGGATGACCTGTATCTTTGGGCTGATTATATCTGTAACATCTTCATGTTCGCACGAATCTCCAAATACGACCGTTCGCTGGTAAAGGAACAGAAATCGCTTGATAAATACTACTGTATAGATAACGGTATGCGTGGTGCCGTGCTTATGCCGCAGAGCAACGACAATGGGAAAAATCTGGAAAACACCGTGTTCATGCAACTGAACCGGATGCGGCTCCCTTCGGACAAGATTACCTACTATCAAGGAAATTGTGAGTGCGATTTTGTGCTTCAACGGGAGGATAACGTGATACAACTCATACAGGTCACTTGGGATATGGTGGATGCGAGTACGAGAGAAAGGGAAATCAAAGGCTTGCTGGAAGCCGCCTCGGTGACCGGATGCGAGAATCTTATCATTGTCACGAAAGACGAGGAAAATACATTCAATAGAGAAGGCAAGGAGATCAAGGTGATCCCTGCATGGAAATGGGTCTTGCTTTTTTCTTGCCATGATTTTGCTGAATTTAAGTGATTATGTATATTTGTTACCCGGATGATCCGAGTACCACCCCGGTAGCATAAAATACACGGATTGAGCCTTTTTCTATAGGTGAAAGTTGCAAAAGGTAGGGAAACCTATCACTTTTATGAAATTGATACATTTATCTCTTATTATAGAGAGTTCTGCCTATCAGCGCCACGATATATCCTTTCTATTTTTGTCACATATTAAATGTGGAAATAAAAAATATTATACTATGAGATTCAAGAGATATATTCTTTTATCGTTGGTGTTATGTGGTCTGGTCGCTTGTTCGGACGATAACACGATAGAGATTCCGGAAGCGCCGGTACTGGAGAAAGCGCAACTGGCCTTGGCGATCAAGAGCGAGAAGGGTGCGATGACGAAGGCGGCAGAGGAGGCTACTCCTACGGACGCAGACGTGAATACGCTTACGGTCGGAGTGTTCGGTACGGGCTGGAGTATGGTATATACGGTGAGCGGTGAGGACATAAAGACCTCTACAAGTACAGACGTGACCACGCAAGAAATCGGTCCGAAAGAGGTCTATGCGGGTGCGGCGGAAGTTGTTGTCGTGGCCAATGCTTCGGCAAATGTTCAGGCAGCGTTGGCCAATGCCGGTACGAAAGACGCGTTTCTTGCTACGGTGATTAAGCTGGAAGAGGAAACTCTGGAAAAAGGTTTGACTATGAGCAGCGAGGTGCTTACAGTAACTTTGGTCGCAAATACGACTAATTATATTGGTTATAGCACGAAGCCGGGCGATATAACCGTAGGAGGTCAAGCCGGTAAGGAAATTTACGGAGCAGGCCCGGTTAAATTAGTCCGCAATGTCGCTTCGATCGCTTTAGCTTCTGTAACGCACAGTAATCCCGATAATGCGAATTATATAAGTAAAGACTTTGTTTTAAAAGAAGTCTTTATCGCCAGCGCGAAGGGTGTTTCCTGCGTAGCTTCCGCATCCAATTGGGGGGGGATAGAGAAAACATTTGACTTTACAAGCACAGGTTTTGGATATTTAAATTATATGGTAGGTAAAGAATTCTCAAAATCTCCGAATATCGACGAGGGTTCTTATAAAAAAGGAACTCAGACAAAAAGAGATGAATTAGCAAAGGTTCATACTACAGACAATACAGCCTTGAATCATGAATTCTATGTCTATGAAAATAAATTAGGAGAGATCGCTAAAGCAGACGAAGCTTCTGCGAACCGGGCTTACGCTAACCACACCTTATTGATCGTAAAAGGAGATTATACTTATCTCCCGAAAGGTCTGGTAGATAATGAGTCTAATTATGTAAAAAAAGAAGATTGCTATTATGCGATTCCTGTCGGCGAGAAAGTGACGATTGATTCGAAAGAGATAGAAGGTTTTTATGTCCAGCGTAACTACAAATACGCGATCACCTTGACCATCATCGGCCCCGGTTCCGAGATCCCATACGACCCGATGATCTCCACCAATGTGAGCGCATCCGTGAAAGTGGAGCCATGGAACGTAAAGACTATCCATGAGGAAGTAGAATAAATCAATATAGGGTAAAATAATTGATAAGAAAAAATTAGGATTATGAAACACATACTGTTTACAAAGGAATTGCTTCTCTTGGTTGTGGCTTTGTTCGCTATTATAGCGACTAGCTGCATCAAGGAGGATTTGGATCAGTGCTATACGCTCAAACTGAAGGTCGAGAATATCAAGGGAGACGATATAACGGAATACGGATGGATGGAATCTACCGATCTGTATATATTCGACGAGAATCTGAATTACTTGGAGAAACGTAGCTTGGATAAGAACTTTATCCGTTCCCGCAATGAGATCGTTTTGGATGGCTATACCGCCGATCGTAGTCTACGTATCGTGGCATGGGGCAACGTGAATGCCTTGGGTGAAAAGCAATCCGTATCGGAGGCCCAGACCATAGAGGACTTGAAAGTGATGTTGAAAAGCCAAGATGGTTTGGCGGTTACCCCGGATAGCCTTTATTATGGTAGCGAACAAGTGTTGACAAAAGCCGGAGGCGTAGCGAAGGAAACTGAGATCGTGATTCGTCCGAAAGTGGGTACGGTCACGATCGAGACCCGAGGGTTGCAAGAGCAACTCGGCAGGATGGGGTTGAGAAGTTCCGTGGATTGCGACTTCTACTTGAATAATACATTAAGTGGTTTTGATTACCGTGGCACGCAGATTGGCGATAGTGTATATTATAATCCGGAAGGTGCGTGGAACGAGTCCGGGGTTGAATGGATAACCCCTACTATGCAAACCGCTTGTCCGGGACAGGATATGGCTGTGTCGATAAGCGCCAATGGAGTCTCGTTAGGCTCGGCCAAGGTAGACGAGAATGGTGATCCTATTTATACGAGCGCGGGAGAGAATACCCATCTGATCCTTGAATGGGGTGAGGGCGGAACCTTATCCGTCCGGGCAACCGTTCGTCCTTGGGGAGTAGTGGAAGAAGATATTCCGATGCATTAAAGGGTACCTCATCATATATAATTAAGAAATACGATACGAACATGAAATTATTAGCGAACATATTTTTATCCGGTTTGGCGATTCTCGCTTGTGTGAGTTGTTCTAAAGATGAGGATCCGGTTCTTCCCTTGGAAGGCGCTAAGCTGTCCGTCGCTGTCAAGGCGTCCGGTACGGCTACGAAAGCCTATAATCCCAATGATGTGAATGAGTTGGAGGGTGAGGCTTATATCAATAATTTGGCAGTGGTAGTATTTAATGAGACCGGTACGGAACTGCTCGGTTATAAATGGGAGGCTCTTTCCGGGGCGGAACATTCCGCCATAATAGCCGATGTGCCGACAACGAAGGCTGTCCGGGCACGGATCATTGTCTTGGCGAACGTACCGAGAGATTTATTATCTACCGTTTCTACCTACGATGAGTTCCAGACTCGCTTGGTAGACCTCTCCTCGCAATCGCAAACGAACCTAACGATGAGTAGTCAAGTGATCGTTACAAAATCCGCTTTATCTGAGGAAGATAACTATTTAGGATATACGGATCTTGGCGATCAGAATGTGGATGGCATCTCCGACCCGATCCTTTTGACCCGTGTAGCCGCACGTATTGATTTGGTGAATATATCCACTCGTTTTGCCGGAACGCCGTTCGCCGGACGTGAGGTGCGAATCGATGCGGTAGGTATCTACAATATGAAGACAAAGTCTTACTATTTCAGTGAGGCGGATTGGGGAGAGACAGAGGCTCCCGATGCCGTGCGAAATTCGGAAGATACCTCGTTCGAGGATCTGTTGGTAAATGATGGCACTTCGATATCCAATACGCCATTCGTTCATTATGTAATGGAAAATATGAAAAGCGACGATCACACGATGATCGCCGTAAAAGCTACCTTACGGGGAAATTCCAGTTATCAGGACCATACGAAAATCTTCACGGCGGTGATCAATGCGGGTGGCTTGCAGAACGGCTATGATCATAATTTCATCCGTCGCAACTACGTTTACCGTCTCCGTATTTATTTTGACGGCGAAAGTTTCGACAATATTCCAGTAACTCCTGATCCAACTCCAGATCCAGATCTGGAACCAGAGGTAGATACGAACCTGAATATCGCCGTACAGGTAGTAGGCTGGGGTCCGGTGGTACAACGTCCGGTAATAGACTAAATTATGGAATCATAGGGAATGAAATTTAGTATAAACAAGAAAAAACAAAAGGATATGAAACTAAGACATTTATTATTAGCCTCCTTCGCCGCATGCGCTTTCGCCTCCTGCTCGGACGATAGCTCGAATGGGATCGAGATACCGGAAGAGAACTATCAGATGATAGACGCGAACGTCTCTCTTACCGCTACGGCTTTGGATGGGATACAGACAAAAGCGGCTGATGCAGGAGAAAATGGCAGTGATAAAGAGCAATTTATAAATGAACTAACCGCCTATTTGTTCTATGTAGACAATGGGGAGGAGGATGCATATAAATTCGCCGCTATGAAAACGGTAACTTCGGATGGCACCAACTCCGTGAAAACCATTGAGGATATCGTTGTTAAGGTAAAGGCTACGGCGGCAGGTGAACTTTCCGATACGCAATTGAAAGTGATATTTCTGGCGAATACGAAACTTGCTACACCTCCTGCTACATTAGGAGATGTGAAAAACGCCCAACTTGAAAGTTTGGTTGATTTTACACATGTGCATCCAGCGCTAGGTGTTACGCAAACGTATGTGCCGATGTTCAGCCAGATAGTTACGATTGGTGGAGGTACTGAAAACGGAAAAAAACTATTAGCCGGTACGGAGTATGATAACTGGGTAACTGCAGTTGCATCACCTACAGTTGTATATACAAAGAATACTGAAATTGGTAAGGAACATAAAAAAGTTACGTCTTCTGGTGGTAGTGCCTGGACTGAAGGAGAAGGCACTTATAATCCAAATGGAACTCCTGATGCTGATAAAATCCCATTAACCCGTCATGTAGCCCGTGTCCAACTTCAAGCTATTGATTGCGACTTCAAGAACAATTATGCTAATGCGTCATTTGAGTTGAAAGATGTATATATCGCGAACGCTAGCAATACTTCCCTTATCTATGCTGACGCGGAACCGTATAGTTTGGACAATGCTAAAGCGTATTCTCATGGTTGTAGCTATAACCGGGATGACTATTTCTTAGTGAACGGTAGTAAAAATGTAGCTTCTTTACATTGTGAAATGGATGAGGGGGTACTTATCGCAATGACGGGTCATAGTCATTCTTCTAATTTGAATGCCGATGGTTCCATAAATTATAATGCTGGAAATTGGTTCCCTTTTGATGATCAAACGATTAGCGGTGATGAACAAGGACGTAAAGAGATGCCTCAATTTTATGTGTTTGAAATGAAGGGGGATAAACCTATGCCTTCAGATCCGGGTAAAAGTGATTCTCCATCTGGAATGATACAGACCATGTTAATTCTTCGAGGCAATTGGTATCCAAATGGAAAAACGGAAGGACTCGGTAATGATGTGGTTAAAAAAGATCGCTACTACCGTATACCAATTAAGCAAGATGCGACTAGTGGCATTATTGGTGTACAACGTAATACCATCTATAAGATATACGCTACGATAACCGGTGAAGGCTCAAAGGACCCTGACACAAGCGAGTTGAACGCTTGTATCAGTTTCAGTATTAAGGTTGAGCCTTGGAAAGTCATCACGCAAACAGAGGATGATGTTAATTGAATAGGCTATTTTATATTTAAATAAACAGCGAAAGGCGGGGTTCGAAATTTTCGTACTCCGCTTTTTGTCCTATGATGGATGGATTTGCGCCCTGCATAGGTATCCCTATCGCCTAAGATAGCTTTAACCACACCCTTAAAACGCTACTTCCAATATGCTAGTTTTACCCCTTAAAGTTGAAAGTTACGCCTATCGTGTCGAATAATGGATTCCTCTAATTTTGCTAGCGTAAAACAAGAGAAAAATTCAATCCATTATGAAAATAAAGAATATAATAGAGGTATTGTGCTTCCTATTTATCGCACTCTCCTGTTCGATGGAAGACGATATTTTGAGCGGTGTGGATACGAAAGGATCTGCTGGTATCGATGCTACAGAGGTTTATGCGTCATTAGATATCTCTCTTCTTGTAGGAAATGCGAATGTTACTACGAAAAGCTCTGAACTTACTGGGCCAACTAATGGAACGGAGGAAGATATGACCGAGAATGAGAAATCTGTTTCTAATTGTTACATCGCTATCTTTAAGTATGATTCCAAGACTAAGAATGTAGGGGACTTTTTAACCTCTTATTATTCTTCGAACGGATCGATAAGCGAATCCCTAATTTTTAAGATTCCAAAAGATAAATCAGAGCGTACGGATCTCAAGATCGTGGTAATTGCGAATGCGGCAGCGTCTGTATCCAAATATGACTTAGTTTCAGCCGGGAAGATCTCTTATGCGGATTTAAAGGGTAAGACCTTGGTTGAGGCTCCTGATGCTTTTGTAAAAGTAGGGGAAACTGAAATTCAAAAAGGAGATGAAGGAAACTATCCGGATGATAAAGGGGGTGTCTATATGAATATATCCGAGAAGATTCTGAATTTGGAACAGCCTACTCATACCCCTGTCGAGATAAAACTTATCCAGCGTACGGCAGCTATCATGTTGCGGCAGTTTCAGATTCTAAAATCTGATGGGAGTGCGTATGACGATGTGGCAATCACTTGTTTGTCTTTAGAGAATTGTAAGGCTATAGGTAAAGTAGCGGGTGAGGTTTCTTTAGGTGAGAATTTATATGTGTCGCAATCTGTTGGTGACTCTGCAATGCGTTTGTATAGCTATGAAAACACCACAACTAGTCAGCCTACTACACTGAAGATTGATTATGTGTACAATAATGGAGAAACAGGAAGTTGTAGTTTCCCGATAAAATCCCGTTTAAATGAGACCTCTGGTCCTAGCTTAGCTGTATGGGCTGGTTATTTGTATAAGTTGGAGGTGACGCTTAGGAATGCTACTGTTGATGTGGCGGTGAAATGTGTGACACAGGATTGGATTTTTGATAAGGATCATGAATTTGAGTTTACATTTTAAATAATAGGGTAATAACTAAAAATATTGAGCTATGGGATTGAAAGTAATTTTATTTATATTGACATTGGGCTTATTGGGTGGATTATCTGCCTGCTCCTCCGAAGAGCCGATAGATTCTCAGACTTTAGATATGTCTTTAGTTTTATTGATGGGGGATATACAGACGAAGGCTTCGGCTCCTGATTACGAGTATGCCACTACAGACGAAATTACGATTCAGAATTGTCATGTGGCTGTTTTTGACACGGATGGAAATCGTATCCATTTTCAGGATTTTGCGAATATGGGAGATATGAAAGCTATCGATAATCTATCGGGGTATGAATTAGGCTTGGTTGGTGTGCGTACATTCGGCAAGGAAGATAAAGCGGTGTCGGTGTTGGTTGTGGCAAATGCGGATAATTCATTATTTGATGACTGTGCTACCTATGCTGATTATACCTCAAAAACAATACAAACAACATCTTTTCAATCTTCTCGGTTAGTGAAAATAGGAAAATCGGACGCTACTTTAAGATATAATGCGGCTAATGAAGCTATAAAAGTCTCATTGATTCAGCTAAGTGCTAAAATAAAATATATAGGGATCTATAATAAGAATAGCAACGACTTGATTAACGATCAATTCTCATTAACCAATGTGCAAGGCTTAAATGCAAGTTCGCAAGTCGCTATTTTTAAGACCTCTTCTGTGGAAAATGGAGCTTTCGAAGCATTGACTTATCCTTTGAAGGATAAGCCGACTACGTTTTATACATATGAAATTAGTGATGCGAATAAAGAAATTGTATTGAGTGTGCAACAAGACGGATCAAAGGAAAAGAGTTTCTCTTTTTCTGCCGATAAGTTTATAAAAGGCAACTATTATGAGATAAAAGGTTTATATGAACCTTCTACGGAAATAGAATGGGTTTTAAAAGAGATTATAAACGAGAATATCATTCTTGACCCTTTTAAATAATTCGAAAATATGTCTAATTGCTAAAAAAATCAAGATGATGAAACGATATATTATGTGGTTATTAGGATTATTGATCCTAAGTGCTTGTACAAATGATGAGTATCTGACTCAAAGAACAGAAGTGGAAGAAGGTATCCCTACGGTGGTGAAATTATCTGTGGCGATTCCTATGAGCGGTAAGATTGAGACAAAGGCTTTTTCTGATAGTGGTGTTGCTGATTTATATGTGTTTTCCTTTAAAAAGGATAATGATGAGTTTATAACCGCTCAAAAGTATACGGAACTTTCCGGATCTACCATATCTTTCTCTACCTTGTCCGGAGAACAACGGATTTTTGCGATAGGAAATGTGAATTATGATATGTTTCCGGGACTTTCGGAAAGATTAGAGTCGTGGTTGGAAAATAATCATCCTTCAAAATCTGATTTGACTTCTCTTTTAGCGGAAGTTGGAGGAGATAAAGCGGTCCAGTTTGCGAATACTACCTCATTGGTAAGTGGATTATGGAATAATGAGGATGATACAAAAGATTATTGTACTGTCAAAGTGGATGGGACATTGGTTGAGAAAGGCAAAATTTACTTAAAGCGAGTAGCGGCTAAGGTGACTTTTAAAATTGAAGTGGCAGATGGCCGGGAATTTAAATTGAAAAGTTACCAAGTTTGTGAAGTTCCTAAAAAGGTAAATGTATGGGAAGGGTCTACTTTAGGAACGATTGCTTCTTATTCAACTCCGGAACTGACAATCTCAAAAGATGAAGGCTTTTTTACTTTTTATATGCCTGAAAATATAGCTAATGGAAAAGAGGGTTGTAATTCTGCGGATGATCGTGAAAAATTATCGAAAGGGTCTTTAAGAAATTCAACTCCGGAAGAAAGAGGGTTTACATATGTCGATAACCCTGCCACATATGTATTATTAAAAGGTTCTTATTACGCAAAAGATACAGACGGAAAAGAAACCAGTGCGGAAGTTGTATATTGTGTCCATTTAGGTTTAGGAGCGGGGAGTGGCGCTAACGTTGATCATAAAGATTTTTCAACAAAGCGTAATATGAATTATACGTATAATATTCGGATAGAAGGGGTTGAAAGTATAAAAACGGAAGTTACAGCTACCGATAATAATGTTTGGCGGCAAGAAGGAGATGTAACGGTTTCGGGAGAAGGAAAATCAATTCGGTTAGACGCTCATTTTGAGGCAAGAAAAATAACGTTTCGTAAATCAGATTTTAACACATCCGATTTGAGAGTTTATGTAAAAGATCCTTTGACTAATTTCCAATTAACTGAATTCTCTCAACTAAAGGAGGAATCAAAAAATTGGGTTTCTTTTAAATCGCTTAAAGATGTACCTGCGGACGAAACCTTTAAATACCCGGGTGATGGCAATGAGAACTTGCTTACCACTGAAAAATTATTGGATGCGTTGAATAAATGGATAAAGGGAGAAAATTCTCTTCTAACTTCCACAAGTGAGGAATCTATCGAGTTTGTTTGTTTTGTGAATGAGTATTATTATCAAACTATAGAGTGGCCAAAGTTTGTCAATACACTTGATCGTGAATTCTTTATTATGGATAAAACTCAGAAACAGACATCTGGGGGAAATAGTACTCTTACTTCGGATGCCTCGTTCGTGATTAAACAACGTTCAATCCAGACGGTATACGATTTAAATAAAGGAACAGATTATAACGCTTGGGGGATTGAGACTATAAACGAGACAGATTTATTAAATACAGGAGGTAATCCAAGTGGAAGCAAGAATATTACTTATGGTCGTTTAAATCTACCACCTAAATTTAATAATAACGGCTGGAGTGAGTTTTTAGATTATTCAATGGAAAGTAACTCTAATCAGATGAAGGACGGTTATAGAAATGCGTATTATGCTTGCTTACAAAGAAATCGCGATGAGGATGGAGATGGTACGATAAGCAATAAGGAGAAAAAATGGTATTTAGCTTCTTCCGGGCAATATATATCATTATGGCTGGGCCGTTCGTCTTTACCTGAGGAATCTTCCCTTTTTAATATAGGAGATTGGAGAGCTGAAGGTTTTGCTAAAAATATTCCCGCTAAATATCATTATATACCAAGTGATAAAAGTGGAAAAGACGTATTTTGGGCGGAAGAAGGAATTACAATTGGTGATGATGCTAAATATGGACATACGTTGGGAAAGCTCCGAAATTATCGTTGTGTACGCGATTTGAATAAAAATGGAGAGGATAATACTAATTTAGAGAATATTGGTAAGGAGGTACCAGAAACACTTTTCAATATAACTTCTGTTATTGATGGTACTTCTACTAGTGATGGAACGCTTACAGTGACATTCGACTATTTAAATATAAATTCATTAAAGCCGGCTCCTTCTATGGGCGAATTGGATCCACATAATGAACGTGATAATGATATAAACAGGGTATATAAGTCTTTTTGTATTGTTAGAGGCGATGTGAGTAAAAATCAGACACTGAGTACTTGGCAAGGAAAAACGAATATTAAAAATCCGTGCTTGAAAATTATGGGTGAGTCTGGTTGGCATATGCCGAATCAAGCGGAATTGTCAATTATTTATCTGGTTGGAACTGACGCAAGTGCTTATGGAGAATATAGCAAAGGAAAGTTTTCTGGTTTAAAAGGGCAAACAATTTTTGCTCGTACTTCATATAGTGGTATTGCTAAAGGTAGCGGCTTCGGACAGCATGGCTATAGATTGCTTGAAAACGCAAATATATCTTTAGTGGGTAAGAGTGATCAAAATAAAGGTTATATCCGTTGTGTAAAAGATAATTACAAATAGAATTAAAATCCAGAAAACTTTAATATATATCTAGTTGTAGAGACGCAGCATGCTGCGTCTCTCTCTATTTAACAGAAATCAATCTGACACTTTGTATTCTTAACTCCCGGAGAATCCCTTTTTCCGTCCCGACCTACGGCTTGCCTCCAAATACGCAAGAAAAAAGCAGTAATTGCTTAGCATATACGTAGATGTTGAAAAATGCCCTTTCATTCTAGCTAAATTAATTCATCGTAATTCATATCAAGTAGGGTGAAAAGGGGAAAAACAGGCTTACGACTGGGGTGTAACGGTACAAGAATGCCCATTCACGACCGCTTATAACCCTATTAGCGACCGCTTACGATGCCCAACGGCACGGTAGGTGTTGCCCAACGCCACCGTATGTGTAGGCTTTTGTCTCCTAATGTACGTTAAAAACCGTCCTTTTTTATCCTAAAACATGAATAAAGCGGCGCTCCATGTCTTTATTGTGTGGCTTTCGTTAAAAGGGAATGCCACGATATGCGTCTTATATTGATCAAAAGGATCAGATAATGTCCGTTTGGCTAACAGGTTGATCTTTGATACTAAAGTGATATGAATGGCTTATTTTATCTAGACGAGATTTTTTATTCGGAAAATAGTCCTTACCTTTACGACATAGATACGTTTTCTGAACTTCAGCCTTCCCGAGTTCCCTTCATGGCGAACGGACGTGGTTCTGGCAAACGAGCAAACAGGTAAGACTTTTGGGCGGATCCGGCTGTGATCGCCCAATCTACGGGGTTTTCCTTGGAGGAAGTGAATGACCTTGAGAACCTTATCCGCAAGGAGGAGATTAAGAATTAGAAGTGGATGATGCGGATTGATGGTGTTAATAGAATCCGAGTCTGATAAATACAGTATGACTAATAAGGGGTAGGCTTACACAAGTCTGCCCCTTGCTGTCTTTATAAAGTGTCGGTGTTCCTATCACCTTCTTTGAAATGAATAGGTGTTCTTATCAATCAAGGATAGTTGGTAGGTTTACCCTTTAAAGTTGAAACTCACACCTATCGTGCTAAGAAATGTTATAATCTATTTTTGTGATGCAAATTAAAAGTGAAAGGGATGAATAGGAGAGAACTCGTGAAAACATTGGCTGATAAAATGTCGGTTACGCAAGCGGAGGCAATGCGCTTTGTTCAAGCTTGGGAAGAGACTACAACAGAGGCCTTGGAAAGTGATGGTTCTTTGATGCTATTGGGCTTTGGGACGCTCTCCGCTTGGGAACAAACCGAACGGATCGGCAGAAATCCTAGGAATGGAGTGGCTTATATGATAAGAGCTCGTAGAAGCGTGAAGTTTAAGCCTGGTAAGTTATTACTTAAACGGTTGAATGCGAGCTCGTCGAAGTGAAGGCATTCACGTATGTATAATAAAAACGAAAAAATATTCGATATGAAGAGAATTCTTTTCCTAGTCCTGCTCTTGGTAGCTACGACAGGCGTTTACGGCCAGAAGTTCGCGGTGAAGTCGAACTTGCTCTATGATGCGACTGCTACGATCAACTTGGGCATAGAGGTTGGCTTGGCGAAAAAGTGGTCGCTGGATCTGTCCGGCAACTATAATGGGTGGAAGTATGGCGACGAGGCCCGTATGAAACATTGGCTGGTGC
>UMDQ01033857.1_pt1 | contig 14498 bp, 5 predicted proteins | sample 1964531 | NCBI WGS metagenome assembly UMDQ01 (sample SAMEA4835998, study PRJEB28245) | human gut metagenome | biome: gut microbiome; material: fecal sample | place: Denmark | collected 2008
ATAAGGCGCTGGACATAGTTTCCAAGCTTATCACAGGGGAAAATGTGTCTGAGAGGGGCGAGAATGCAGCTCTTTATCAGGAATATAATAATAATGCAGAAGTGTATGATATTGTTCATATGTCACTTAAGAAACTTAATCTTAACATATATGAATATAACAATGGTCTGTATGTGAGTGCAGGTGATAATAACAGGGTGTTTGGATATTCCAACGAGGAATTAAGAAATGTACTTGGATTAAGAGTTAATAAAGAATTATATCTTGCGTATTTCATAATCTACAACATAATAACAGAGTTTTATTCAGATACAATGAGTTCAACTTATGCTGAGTTCATAAGACTTGAGGACATCATTAAAAATGTTGATAAGACAACAGGTGGTATTGTCGATAAGAGCGCAGGGCTTGTGCTTGATGAGGTTGAGGAGAACAGCTTTAAGCAGATAGCACTTACATGGGACGAGCTTCCGGTGACAACAGTAGAGGATCAGACAGGAGCGAGAGCAGCAAGAAATTCAAAGTCGGGTATGGTAAAGCTTGTGCTTAATTTCTGCGTTGCGCAGGAACTTTTAGTTGAGAGTCAGGACAGATATTATCCGACAGACAGATTCAGAAGTCTTATAGAGAATTATTTTGATGATTACAGAGGACGATTTGCCGAACTTATGAATGGAGGACGCGATGCCACAGATTAACAGAATCAGAGTTAATAATGTTAAATATAATTTCGGTACACAGGTGTACGACGATTTCGTGATGCGCTTCAACTGCCAGAATACTATATATGACCTTGCCAATGGCGGTGGTAAGAGTCTGCTTATGCTGCTTCTTATGCAGAATATGCTTCCTAACTGCACACTTGATGACAAGCAGCCTATTGAGAAGCTTTTCAGACAGGGAAGCGGTAATACATGTATTCATTCTTTGGTTGAGTGGAAGTTAGATCCATGTTATCAGAAGGATGGTTTCAGGTTCATGACAACTGGTTTCTGTGCAAGAAAGGGAAGAGGCACAGATGATGAGAATCAGGATGGACAGGAACAGACAGCTACACCAACAGCAAGTGTTGAATACTTTAATTACTGCATATTCTACAGGGAGTTTGGCGATAACGATATTAAGAATCTTCCACTTGTAAGTAATGGAGAGAGAATTACATATAACGGACTTAAGGCTTATCTTCGTGACCTTGAGAAGGGCGGGTACAAATATGTTGTTAAGATATTTGACAGAAAAGGTGATTACCAGAGCTTCATAAGCAACTACGGAATATATGAGAGTGCATGGGAAATTGTGCGTGGAATTAACAAGACAGAGGGACATGTAAGAACATATTTCGAGTCAAATTATAAGACAAGCCGTAAGGTTGTTGAGGATCTGCTTATAGAGGAGATTATCCAGAAATCCTTCAATAACAAGCTGTCAGTTGATAATGATGAGGGCATGATGGCTCAGACTCTTATGGATATTAAGGACAAGTTAGTGGAGCTTTCAAAGAAACACTCACAGCTTGGAGCATATGACAGCCAGATTGCAGCTATCGACAGTTTTAAAGAATATCTGTCGACATATGAAGCATTTTACAACAGAAAAGAAGAAATAGAGAAGCAGCTATATAACCTGCTTCTTGTTGCTATGCGGGAAAGTGATAAGAAGGATAAGGAACTTAAGAGTCAGGATGACCTTATCACTAAGATGTATGATGAGCTTGCACAAGAGAAGGAAGCTATAGCAGTTGCAGAGGTTATGTCTGAAAAGAATTCGATGGCAGGAGTTGAGAGCCTTGTTAATGAGACAAGAAAGGCACTTGAACTCAAGAACGCTGCAATTGAAGAGGCAAGAGGAAAGCTTTCTTTGATGGAGTCTGCGGGTGATTATAAAGATTATGCAGAATACGAGAAGTCCTATAAAGGACTTCAGATTGCGATAGATAACAGATTAAGAGAAGATACTGATATAACAGCAGAGTTAAAGATACTTGCTGCAGGTTACAGAAAATTCTATGAGAAAGAGACCAGAAGACTTAAGGAAAAGCTTGATATAGCAGCTAACCGTGTTAAGGCTCTGGAAGTCAGATTATCAGAGGCTAAGGATAATCTTAGAAATGCTGACAAAGAGGCGGCAGGTCTTGGCAGTCTTTCGGATAATCTTGAGAATGAGATACAGGAATTACAGACACAGCTTGGAGTAGCTTTATCAGAGGCAGGAACTGTCGTATGTGAAAATGCGTCTGAAGAATATGATAAGTCATTCAGGGATAAAGAACTGTTAAAGAATGAAGAGACAAGAATGTCCGAAAAATTCAATGATGTGCAGCAGCAGTTAATGTCACTTAATGAGACAATATCTGCCAATAAAGCACTTATTGATATATTCACAGAGCAGTCAGAAAAGCTAGAAAAGGCTGATGAAGCTGGTAATGCTGATAACGAGCGCATGGGCAAAATCCGTGAAATATACAGTGCAGATAATGACGAGGCAATGCTTTCGGTTATTCTTGAGACTTACCAGAAGATGCGCAGTGATTTTACAGAAGAGTGTAAGGCAGCACAGGAACTTGAGAACTTTATTGACAATGCAAGAAAGGGAACATATATCTGTAAGAGTCCTGAGAGAGACAGGCTTAAGGAATACCTTGAGAGCCAGTACGGTTCAGATGTTGTTGAGGGACATGAGTGGTTTGCAGCCCTGAATGCAGGACAGAAAAGAGATGTGTTAAAGAGAACACCTTTCATTGAGTACGCATTTATAATAAAGAACGATTTCGAGAGAATCAAAGCAGATGAGATGCTTAAGGATTTTGGCAAGGGGGCGGCTGCTTATCCTGTTATAAGCGAGCAGGTGCTTATTGATACTAAGTTAGAGATTAACAAAGACCTGATTGTATTCGCATTAAAGGATATGTCGTTCCTGCGTGATGAGGCAAAGCTTGAGACACAGATTAAGCTTGCACAGGAGGAGCTTGAGTCGCATAAGGCGCAGGCAGGAAAGCTGGCCGACAGAATGGAGCTTGTGTGGAATGATTATACATTTGCACTTGTATATAATGCTGCGTCTGGAAAGGTGGATGCGTCCGAGGCAGAAGCAATCAGATTAAAGATTGCTGACAGCGAGGCTGCAATTATTGAGGCTGAGAAGAAGAGAAGTGTGTTAAATGAGGTTAAAGAGCAGCTTTCAAGGAACCTCGCACAGACAAGAGATGATATAGAAGAGAAGGAAACAGCATGCAGCCTGCTCTCGCGTATTATGGAGATGAATACTTCTATAGATAAAAAGTATGAGCGCTTAAAGGGACTGAAGGCTGATGTGGACAGTGCAAGAAACCGCATATATGAGTGCGAGGAGGCAGCAGCTTCTGCTAATTCTGAGTATGATACCGCGAGAGATTTCGAGGACAGTACAAGAAAGGCATATGATGAAATCATTAAGTCATGGGAGGAGCAGTACGCACCTTATTATGATGAAAATGTTTCAATAGAAATCGATGACGATACATACCGTCTTGATAAGGATGAAATAGAGAGCAGATTCACCGGATTAAAGACAGCACTTTCACAGAAGAACAGTGACTTTGCAGATAAGCAGGCGCTGATGAACCATCTGTCTGCATCTATGAACAAATGTCGTGATGCAATAGAGTACAGAGGTTATACATTTGACGATATTAAGGCAAAGTATGAAGCCGGTGAGATTATGGCAGCAGGTTCACAGCAGTTAAGGAATGCCAAGGATGCTCTTAATAATCTTGTGAAGAGCAGTGATTCTGTAAGGGAAGAGCTTGAGTCACAGGAAGCACTTCTTAATAGACTTGAGGGAAGTATCGCACATGGTATTAACCAGATTGAGAATAATTATGGAAGCTTTAATGAATTCCCATGCGATGACCCGGATGAATTCATTACACAGCACAAGGTACTTATTAAGAAGTTAGAGGATAACACCAAGGTTCAGGAAAAGACACGCAGACAGATGTCTGATTCATTAAAAGACATTCTTGTATGCAGAAAAGACCTTGAAAGAATCGTGTCTGATGCGGGCATGCATGTTCCAGAAGAATTCCGTCCTGAGGATGCACAGGGAATTACAGCTAATCTTACAGAATATGAGGCTGTTCATAAAGAATATGCTTCAATTACCAGATTAGAGTATAAGAAGGTTGATGAATTTAATAAGAATAAATCTAAGCTTATTGACCTGCTTAACGGATTTAATGCAGTCGAGCTTGCTGATGAAGTAAGGATATCACTTAATGTTCCTGAAAATGTGGCTAAGACCAGAAGTATGATTGAATCGTTAAATGAGACGAACACATTTATACAGTTAGAAAAAGACCGCATTGCCAAGGGTATAGAGGATATGCAGATGATTAAGGATAACTTTGAAAATCGTTGTATCCAGACATGCAGTAATATTAAGACTGAGCTTGACCGTCTGCCACAGTTGTCTAATATCAATCTTGACGGAGAACAGATTGCAATAATCAGTTTGCAGATTCCTTATATAAAGGAAGAATTATATAAGGAAAAGATGTCTGAATATATTGATGAAACTGTTTTTATGGCGGAAAGTTTTAAAGAGCCTGCGGAAAGACTCAAGTATATAAGAAACAGACTGTCATGGAAGAGACTTTTCTCAGTTATTGTCACAGATATGAATTCAATCAGAATTAATCTGTATAAGAGAGAGAGAATCAAGGACCAGAGCCGTTATTTAAGATATGAGGAAGCGGTTGGCTCAACAGGACAGTCACAGGGTATATATATCCAGTTCCTTATTGCGATTATCAACTACATATCTAATATGAATTCTTCAGGTAATGAAGGTGTTGAGGGTAAGACAATATTCATAGATAACCCATTTGGTGCGGCAAAGGATATATACATATGGGAGCCAATATTCAAGCTGCTTGCAACTAATCATGTCCAGCTTATTGTTCCGGCAAGAGGTGCAACTCCTGCTATTACAGGAAGATTCGATGTTAATTACATACTAGGTCAGAAGCTAGTAGATTCAAGGCAGCAGACTGTGGTTGTTGATTATTACAGCAGCACGAAGGAATCAGAATTGGAATACACGAGAATGGATTACGAACAGGCTACATTTGATTTTTTGTAACATATTTGTAACAATTCTGTGAACTTGGTTTACAATGAACTTAGGCTGTGCTAAACTTTAATGAGTTGTAAAATGCGATAAATAAATTATTCACAACATTCATCAAGTAAGCATTGGAATGAGGAATATATAATCATGAATAAATACGAATTAGGAATTAAGATAGACCAGATTAAGAAGCTGGCGGCGAAAAAGGAATACACAGAAGCGGCAGCCATAGCTAAGGATATTAACTGGACTAAAGTTAAAGACTGGCAGGCACTTGCCACAGCCATTAATGTACAGGAAGCAGTAGGGGACTATGAAGAAGCAAGAGACATGGCAATTCTTGCTTATAACAGAAACCTTGGCGGAAGAAAGCTGGTTTATAAGCTTACTGAATTCTTTATTAAAGTTGGAGATTTTGATAATGCTAACGAGCTTTATGAAGAATACAGAAAATCTTCACAGCATGATGTGAGCAGATTCATCCTGTATTATGACCTTAGAAAGGCACAGAATGCATCAGATAATGAACTTGTAGGAATCTTAGAGGATTACAGGGATCATGAGATTGATGAGAAGTATATGTATGAGCTTGCAAAGCTGTATTATAAGACTGGAAGAAAAGAAGAATGTATTAAGACATGTGATAATATCGTTCTGTGGTTTCAGGATGGTATATACGTTGAGAAAGCAGTACAGTTAAAGGAAAAGCTTGGTGTTGTTCTTACTAAGACACAGAAAGGTATCTTAGAAGATGTAAGAAAAAGAAAGGAAGATATAGAGGCAACTAAGGAGGAGCTTTTTGCAAAGCAGAAGGAACTTGCTAATCTTAAGAGAGATGAAGTTGAAGATGTTTTCCGTGAAGAAGATGAGAAAGAACAGAAATTAACTGGTAAACAGCCAGTGCCAGAGGTAAGTCTGAATGTTCCTGAGTTTGCTAAGGAACAGGAGGAAGGACCTCTTTCAATAGACCTTGTACAGAATGACCAGAATGATGATATCAAAGCATTTTTAATGAAAGCTCTGAATAAGGATGAAGATGCAGATAATACTAAGGACAGCTCTGTTGTTATGTCTAAGATAGAGACTCCTCAGGTGGAGAAGCCAGAGGTTTCTGAGACACTTAGCAAAGATGGAGAGAAGAATTTCTCAAGCGAGATTAATAAGGTAAATGTCTCACTTAAGGAGCTTATTGAGAATGCAAAGCAGAAATTAGCTGATAATTATGAGCAGATCAATAAAGAAGACGAAGCTGAACAGAGAAAAGAAGCTGAGGAAAGAATCAATAAGGAAGCAGAGAATATAGATATTAATGTTCCTGTACCTGAATATAACAATTTATATGATACAAGAAATCTTCAGGAAGAGCTTGCTGCCAAGATGAGTGACTTGTTCGGTGATGAGGAAGAAGATGCTGATGTTAAGACATTTGTACCAGCTTCTAAGAATAAGGAAGAACAGCCTGCAAAGGAGGTTAAGACTCCGGCTCCTGTAACTGAACAGGTTGTTAATGATGATGCAGAAGTTCAGGAGGATGATGACCAGATTGAAGGCCAGATGGATATAACAGAGTGGATGCAGTCTGTAAGAGAAGAAAAGTATGGCAAGCAGGATACTAAGGAATTCTCCAAGTCAGAGCTTGAGCGTTATCTTGATGAGAAAGACGAGAAAAGTGCAGCTTATGAAAAGCTTGTAGAGCAGAAGAAAGCAGAAGCACTGGCTGATGGTAAGGAGATTGATAAGGAAGAAGCAAAGAGAGCAGCTCTTGCACAGATGGCAGTTGATTCAGCGAGAATGGATCTTGCAATAAGAACAGGTAAGGCTGCAGCGAGACTAGAGCAGGCAGCAACTGCTATAGAGAATGAAGATATTCCTTTAGTTACAGCACAGATACCAACTGTGTCAGAATCAATGATTTCAGATATCAATTCAATTATGAATGAAGATATTGATAATAAAGACAATAAAGAAGAAGGTGAGGAGGCTGTTGTACTAGATGAGGTAGCTGCAGGTGTTGAGCCGGAAGAAACAGTAATTCCATTCACCAGACAAGAAGAAGAACAGCCATTGACTATGGAAGAAGAGATTGAAGAAACTGAGCAGATAGAGAAGAAGCTTACAGGAGAGCTGGCAAAGATATTCAGAAAGTACAGAGATATGCCAGGACTTGAGGAACAGTTAGCTGATCTTTTCGATACAATTGACGATGAAATGCAGATGAATTCATCAGCATCAGGAAATATTCTTATTTCTGGTAATTCAAGTTCTGATAAGACAGACCTTGCAAGAACTATAATTAGAGCTATTAATACTTTATATCCAGACCAGCCAAAGAAGATTGCTAAGACATCAGGAGAGAGTATTAACCAGAGAGGTATTGCCAAGGCAATGGGAAGACTTAAGGGAACAGCTCTTATCGTTGAAGGCGCAGGAACAATCCAGCCTAAGAGAATTAATGAACTGCTTAACTGTCTTGAACAGGATACAGGAAGAATGATTGTCATATTTGAAGATTCAGATACAGACATGAACGTTCTTATCAACTTTAATCCTGAGCTTACCAAGACATTCAATCACAGAATTGTTCTTAAGCAGTACACTGTTAATGAGCTTGTTGAGATGGCGAAGAGATTCGCAAGAAAGAGACAGTATGAGGTTGATGATGATGCATTACTGGAACTGTATCTTAAGATTGACAAACTTCATAACGTGAATGATAATATTAAACTTGATGATATCAAGGAAATTATCAATCAGGCAATTGTCAACTCTGAAAGAAGAGCATCAAGAAGATTCTTTGGTGGACTTAAGAAGAAGAGAAGCGAGAATGGTGATGTTATATTCTTGACAGAGGCAGATTTTAAAGACAGATAACTTATAATATTATGCACAGATGTGCTTACACAGGGAGGAAAATATGACTAACATCGATGAAATGTCAATTAATGCAATCAGGGTATTGTCAGCAGATGCAATCCAGAAGGCTAATTCAGGACATCCTGGACTTCCACTTGGAACTGCACCAACAGCTTATGAATTATGGACTAACCATATGAATTACAACCCGGCTGATCCAGAATGGGAGAACAGAGACAGATTCGTTCTTTCTGGCGGACATGGTTCAATGCTTCTTTATTCATTGTTCCATTTACTTGGAATTGGCAATCTTTCTTTAGATGATGTGAAGAATTTCAGACAGATGGGTTCTAAGACACCTGGACATCCAGAGTATGGTCATACAGTTGGTGTTGAAGCAACAACAGGACCTCTTGGACAGGGTATGGCTATGGCAGTAGGTATGGCTATGGCAGAAGCACATCTTGCATCTGTATTTAATAAGGAAGGATACAATGTAGTTGACCATTACACATATGTACTTGGTGGAGACGGCTGTATGATGGAAGGTATTTCATCAGAGTGTTTCTCACTTGCAGGAACATTAGGTCTTTCAAAGCTTATTGTATTCTACGATTCTAACAATATATCAATTGAGGGAAGCACAGATATTGCATTTACTGAAAATGTAATGAAGAGATTCGAAGCATTTGGCTTCCAGACAATCGAGGTTGCTGATGGCAATGATATCGAAGCAATCGGAAAGGCTATTGAGGAGGCTAAGGCTGATAAGGAAAGACCTTCACTTATCAAGGTTAATACACTTATCGGATACGGCTGTCCTGCAAAGCAGGGTAAGGCAAGCGCACACGGTGAGCCTCTTGGTATTGATAATGTTGCAGCACTTAAGGAAAACCTTAACTGGCCATGCAAGGGTGATTTCGAAGTACCACAGGAAGTATATGATCATTATAAAGAGATAGCAGCAAGAATGGCTGAGCCGGAAGAAGAATGGAATAAGCTTTTTGCAGAGTATTGTGAGAAGTTCCCTGAGATGAAGGAACTCTGGGATAAGTACTACAATGGATGTGATATGTCCGATTTGTTCAATTCTGAGAAATACCTTGCAAAGCCTGAGAAGGCAGAAGCAACAAGAAGTTCAAGTGGAACAATTCTTAATATGATTAAGAATGTAATGCCTAACCTTATCGGTGGTTCAGCAGATTTAGCACCATCTAATAAGACTAATATGAAGGATGCAGGTGATTTCTCTAAAGAGAATTATGCAGGAACTAACCTTCATTTTGGTGTAAGAGAGCAGGCTATGGCAGCAATTGGTAATGGACTTGCACTTTACGGTGGATTAAGACCATTCGTTGCAACATTCTTCGTATTCAGTGATTACACAAAGCCAATGGCAAGACTTACATCACTTATGAAGCTGCCACTTATATATGTATTCACACATGACAGTATCGGAGTTGGTGAGGACGGACCTACACATGAGCCAATTGAGCAGCTTGCAGCATTCCGCTCAATGCCTAACTTCACAGTATTCAGACCATGTGACAGAACAGAGACAGCACTTGCATGGGAATATGCTATTGAATCTAAGGATGAGCCAACAGCATTAGTTCTTACAAGACAGAATCTTCCACAGATGGCAGGTTCATCTAAGGAAGCACTTAAGGGTGCATATATTCTTGAGAATTCTGATAAAGAGACTCCAGATGGAATTATTATTGCAAGTGGTTCTGAAGTAAACCTTGCTGTATCAGCAAAGGCAGAGCTTAAGAATGCAGGAATAGATGTAAGAGTAGTAAGTATGCCATCTATGGACGTATTCGAGAAGCAGTCAGAGGAATACAAGGAATCAGTCCTTCCTAAGAGTGTAAGAAAGAGAGTTGCAGTTGAGGCACTTTCAGACTTCGGCTGGTACAGATATGTAGGACTTGATGGAAAGGTTATCTGCATGAAGGGCTTCGGAGCTTCAGGTCCGGCTAACCAGTTATTCGAGCATTTCGGATTCACAGTAGAGAATGTAGTTAATACTGTTAAGAGTCTTTTCTAAGAAGATATAACAATATAAGAAGAATTAATATAATAAAAACAGGGATTTCGGTTATTAAATGTAACTGGAATCCCTGTTTTTTTATATTGTCAAGTGCAGAATGTGCCATATATTACCGAATGTGCCAAAACTACCCGATATTAATGTGACGTATATTACCGAATATGCCATATATTGCAGAATATGCCAAAACTATTGCATGATGCCAGGGTGCTGTATTAAAATAATTGTCTTTCTCATCGTACGAATATTTCATAATTCCATCGTAACTGTCAACAATTCTTTTAATGCTTCGTGTTCCAAGACCATGATTAATAGTGTCTGGTTTGGTTGTGTACGCTTGACATGATATCTATAGTTAATTAAACTAACTATAGATGTCATAACTTTAAGGGGGATTACAATGAGAAGAATTGCAGCAGGATTAATGGTTGTAATGTCAGTTTTGCTTGTGTCGTGTAAGGGGAAACCAGGTAATACGATAACCGTAGGAAGCGACAAGCTTGATAATACGCAGTCATACTTTTCTGAAAGCATGCATATGGTGGCAAGATGTGATACAGGATATTATTATCTTGATAAATGCAGCGCATCAGATGATAATCTTATGTTTTATGATGATAAGTCGGAAGAAAGCATTGTGTTATGTAATAAACCACAATGTGGGCATGATGGAGAAGAGTGCATGGCATATATTTCAGGAAGCGAGTTTAAAAGTGAGTTGTATTACTATAATTCGTACATATATATGATAAGTTCCAAGGGAAATCTTGTACGGATAAGTGCTGACGGAACACAGAGAACAGACCTTGGAAGCATATGCGTCCTGAGTGGACAGGATAGTGTGTCAATGTGTTTCAATGATGGATATGCATATGTATCTCAAGAGATAACGGGAGATATAGAAGGTAATGTAACAGTAAGGCTATACAGATTTAATCTTGATACGGGTTCGAGCGATAAAATATATGAAGAAACGGGATATGGTATAGGAATTAATTCACTTAAAACATATGGCAGTGACACATTTTTTTTAAAGATATCTGTTTCAAAAGATGATAAGGGATTATATTCATTGGAAGGAAAAGGAATATTCAGAATTACAGGGGAAGATACTGAATGTCTGCTTGACAAGAATGTGTATAGTTACTGTATAGATGCAGACAATAACAAGCTGTATTACAGCGGGCTTGGAGATGGAATAATATATGAATATGATCTTGGCAGCGGTAAGTCAGAAAGCATATATGAAAGTGATAATGATACAGGATATTTTTATATAACATTTGACGGAAATTATATCTGGATGGATGATGAAGGATATAAGAATATGGCAATGTATTTTAACAAACAGAGCAGTTCACTTGATTATACATTATATCAGTTAGACAGAGATGGAAAGCTCGCAGCAAAGAGAACGATTCCAGACGAGGAAAAGATATTTTCAATTATGCATGGGGATAGCAGTAGAATGTTTATGTTTTCATTTGTGAACAACAAAATTGTATATATTGATAAGAGCAACATTGAAAAAGGGGATATTAAGGAGCTTAGGTAGATGAAGGAACTGGGGAGACTGCTTAATAGAAAAACAATATTGCTAATTCTGGCTGCGGCATGTATATGTGTTGTGGTTGTTTTTGCAAAGGACTTTTCAGACTGCGGAATAGATAATTATAAGATTAAAGTAAGAGAGTACAACTGGCTGATTAATGGGCATACAGATGAACAGATACAGCAGCATGCTGACGAACTGGCACAGGATGATAGAAGAATATTTAAGAGACTTGCAAAGGAATACAAGGAAAAGTCTGATTATATTGATGGATATACAGAAAGTGTTAAAGCAGTTATTACAAATGCCTCGAATATGAAAAAATTCAGTGTGTTCGGTACATCAGAATCAATAGCCAATATCAATAAAACGGAAAATGATTATAAAAGGATTGAAAATGTACAGGTTAGGGAATTAAACAGCAGGGCAGTTGAGCAGTTTCTGAAGAATGATATTTCTATCTATATCGTTCTTGCGTTGATGATATATATTATTTATAACATTTACGAATACAGGGATAATGGAATGTGGCAGATTATCTATACTGCTGTCAATGGAAGAATGAGACTTGCAGTTAAGGATACTGCTGCAGTCGGATTGAGTGCTTTATTTGTATCACTGATTATGCAGTTATGCGGTCTTGTCTCTATGCTTGTGGTGTATGGTGGCTGGGATTTCCTTACCGCACCTGTACAGTGTCTGAAAGGGTATAATAATTTCACTTATCCGATAAGCGTAATGACATATCTTTTTATAAGATATATGATTATATCTTTGATAGTTATTGCAATAGTGCTTGTTATATCACTGGTATTTTCGTTATGCAGGAAAAGAATCAGTTCAGTTGTGCTGGTGGGTATAATTGCCGGAGCGGAAGCATTTGCATACCAGAATATATCAATGCAGGGCAGGTTAAGGATTTTCAAGAAGATTAATATAATAAATGTGATGAATGTAAGCAATATACTTAGGAAGTATGATAATATCATGATAGCAGGTGTTCCTGTGCGTATGATAAATGTGCTGTGCATGGTGTGTATTATTATAGCTGTAATATCAGCAATATTTCTTGTATTACTTGGAAAGGTTATCCGTCCGGGAAGAACCGCTGGCTTTATAGGAAAAATGATTGAAAAAATCGGACATGTGGTTCAAAGGATTTTGTCCAGACTTCCGCATTTCTGGAAAGAAATGTACAAATTTTTAATAACAGCAAGAGGCTGGATTGTAATATGTGTTGTTGTGTTTATAACAATATTTATATGTAATAACCAGAAAATAGCATATTCTGAAGATGAAAAGAAGCGTGATGAATATTATCAGCAGTATGGTGGCAGGGATTACAGTGGATTTACCAGTCTTATAGAGCAGAGACAAAATGATGTTTATGAGGCACAGGCAAAGTTAGATGCTGCAAGAGAACAGTATGAGTGGGGAGAACTTAGTGAGGATGATGTAAGCAGATATGTGTACAACCTCATGGATGCTACGAGACTGCTTGATAACATGAGCGAATATATGCAGCAGATTGAATATGTTTCACAGATAAAAGAGCAGTACGGAATAGATGCGTATGTTATGTCACAACGGGGATACGACCAGATATTTGGCAGTAAAGGAGCAACGAGAAAACTGCTTATATATATTATACTCGGATTTGGAGTTGTTCTTATTGCAGAGACTGAAAGCTCAGTGGAATATAAGAATGGAATGAATATGCTTATTGGCTCGTCTAAGAGAGGAAGAAGATGGGAACATACAGTTAAGGCTGCTGCTGTCTGCATATTGGTGGGGGTAAGTGCATTTTTACTGTATATAATCGAAATGATAATAATGTATAAGGCTTATGGTATGCCATATATTAATGCACCACTTATAAGCCTTACTTATATGAATACAGCAAAGGTATTCAGAAATATAACGATAAGCCAGTATATGCTTATTCTCATGGCAGAGGAGATACTATTCGCAGTAGCAGTCGGACTTGAAACAGTATTCGCTTCAAGGCACATTTTTAAAAAGAATTCAGGGAAAGGAATACCTCTGATTATAGTTATTAATACTGCTATATTATGTATTATTATGTGAGGGGGATGTATGAGAATTAAACAGTTTGTGATAATGATGATGATTATATGTGGCTGTGTATCAGCTGGATGTAAGAATAAAGAAGTACAGGAGAGTGACAAGACAGCAAGTGAAAGCAGCCGTTTAGCCAGACAGGAGGTGGAGTATCCCGAAAAAGAAGATACATATGGAGACTGGGCACAAGTGGGTGAATTCAAAATAAACAGCAGGTCTGTAGAACAGGATGTACATGACACAGATACATCATATCTTTATATAATGGGATTTTCGTGGCCAGTGCTGTATGATAAAGAGTCTGTAAAGTTTATAGAATACACTGCGTATAATGCACGTGTGCAGTTTGAAAAGAGAGAGGTGCAGCTTAAGGAATTCCTTGATAAAAAGGTTATTAAGACGCAAAGTAAAAAGATATCGGGAGCAGAGCAGGAAGAACTGGATTTAATATTGTATATGGAATTTCCAACAAGTACATACTCATGGTATATGAATAAACAATCACCAGATACGGTACGCAAGGAAAGAAATGACATGCTTAACGCCATACTTATAGAGGCAGAAGTTATATATGATGATGGAACAGAGGAGACTTGTTATTATAAGATTCAGACTGGAACAGCAGACAATTATGTGTTGTTTGAGAGAAACTTGTAGTTGAAAATAAAACTTTTTTGAAATGCTTTTCGCATTCTGGCAGTGTCAAATAGCATATGAAACCAGTGCATAAGTTGGTAAAAAGCCTACTAATGCTGCTAAATGAGATGAAATAGTAGGTCTTTTGAGAAGAAATTTTGATGGGAATTAAGGTGGCTAAAGAAAATTGCCTACTAAAGTTGTGATTTATGCGAG
>UMDQ01016635.1_pt1 | contig 14470 bp, 12 predicted proteins | sample 1964531 | NCBI WGS metagenome assembly UMDQ01 (sample SAMEA4835998, study PRJEB28245) | human gut metagenome | biome: gut microbiome; material: fecal sample | place: Denmark | collected 2008
TTCCGAAAATAGATATCACTGCCACCAAAGCCTGCAGTTCCAAACAGAAAAATCTGTTTATTCTTTAACTGCGATAATAGCTGTAATGTCCTGGTATCTGCATTACCCTTGTCTGTCCAAAATCCGATATAGAGCAGTTCGGAAGAAGGGATCACTGTGTCGGACACACCGAAATACTCACATTCATCCTGAGGTAATGCCTCGTGGATTGCATCAGCCAGCACCTTGGTATTACCTGTTAAGCTGCTATAAACGATGGAATATTTTTTATTCTTCATATCATGTTGTCTCCTTTCATAGGATCATGAAATTATCATATCGCATTCTTATTTTAGTTCGGAAAGCATGATTTGTCGAATGAATTTTCCATAAACATTTTACAGAGCGAAATGGATAGTTGCTTTTCCTGCTACTTGTGATAAATTAGAGTAAATAATGGTCAAAAAACCATCGACATCCGACCTTTGGCACGTTAGAATTATTTGAAAAAGTAAGCTAAAATACAGGAAAAAGAACAGGTAGAGGGGAAATAGTATAAAAAATAAGATTTTTCACACGTAAGAATGGAGGTTATTATGGAATATTCAGCAATTTATCATGATATGGACAAAAGATTCTGTTACGCAATTGATAAGGATCTGTTTGTGATACGTGTGCAGGTTAAAAAAGATGATATGAAGGAGATCTTCCTTCACTGTGAAGATAAGTATATACCAATGGAGTGCAAGGATACGCGGAAGACTATTCTGATGAAGAAGATTGCCACTTCACAGTTTCATGATTATTATGAAGCACAGCTTCAGATGCATCTGATATGTCTCAGATATTATTTTGAATTTACGGACACGCAGGATGAAAAAATATATTATGGCAATTATGAGTTTTCTAAGGAATGTATCACAAACAGGGACAGAATGTTTGATTGTCCGCAGAATCTTCGGGAAGAAGAAATGTTTGAGGTGCCGGACTGGGCAGCAAATAAGGTCGTGTATCAGATTTTTCCGGCCCGTTTTGCAGCATCGCAGCAGGTAGATAAGGAACAATGGTATAAAGCACCAATTTCGTCTATGGATGATCTGCATGGTGATCTCAGAGGAATAATTGAACATCTGGATCACGTTCAGAATCTGGGAATCGATGTTTTGTATATGACACCTGTCTTTAAATCAAATTCAAGTCATAAGTACGATACCATTGATTATTATCAGATCGATCCATCATTTGGAACGACAGAAGATCTCAGGGAACTGGTACAGGAAGCTCATAAGCGCGGAATGAAAATCGTCATGGATGCAGTGTTCAACCATACAGGAAGAGAATTTTTTGCATTTGAAGATATCATGGAAAAGGGAGAAAAATCGAAATATCTGGACTGGTATTATATTGAGAAATTTCCACTTAAAAGTGAAAGAGGAGAGATTCCAAACTATAAATGTTTCGGATACTATGGCGGAATGCCTAAGCTAAATCTGAAAAATCCTGAAGTTGAGAAATTCATTACAGATGTTGCGTGCTATTGGATTAAGGAATGTAATATTGACGGATGGCGAATGGATGTAGGAGACGAGATCAGTCATTATTTCTGGAAGAATTTTAGAAGAGCGGTCAAGGCTGTAAAAAAGGATATGCTGATCATTGGAGAAATCTGGCATTATGCAGGAGATTTTCTTGAGGGAGATGAATGGGATACGGTCATGAACTATCCGTTTTATCTGAATCTGATCGATCTGCTGGCAGATGAAAAGATACAGGTCAGTCAGTTTATACAGAATCTTGGATATTTGAAGGGACGTTTAAATAAAAAATGTTATCCTCTTATGTGGAATCTGATTGACAGCCATGACACAGCAAGATTTTTACATCTGTGTAATGGAAATAAGAAAAAACAGCATCTGGCAGCGGCTTTTCAGCTGTTATTGCCGGGAATGCCAATGATTTATTATGGGGATGAGTTTGCTATGCCGGGAGCAAACGATCCGGATTGCAGGCGCGGTATGTACTGGGATGAAGAATATCAGGACAAAGAGATGTATGAATGGTATAAACAGCTGCTTTGGATCCGGAAAAAACATGCGTGTATTTCAGAAGGCGAACTGATCGGGGCAATTACAAAGGATGAGGAAGGAACAATAGTCCTGATTCGAAAAAATGTCGAAGAGACAATTGCCTTGATTTTTAATTGCAGCAGTAATGCAAAGAACTTTAGCGAGTATGAGGGAAAATATAATTTGCTTAGAGATGAACCGTTTAATGGAAAAGTTGAGGGGCTTGATGCTGCGGTAATCATGCTTTAAGAATATAGAAGAATGACTCCTGTTTGCATATATTATCTGCAGACAGTATAGTCTGTATGGTCAGTCAATTGTTATATATAAATTCTAAGAACTAAGGAAGAACTACTGTATGTTAAATAAAAAAGATTTTTTAAAATATGCATCGACATTAGCATTTCCGATTATGCTCCAAAATCTGATCGGAACGTTGGTAAACATTGCAGACACGGTAATGCTTGGATACGTGAGCCAGACTGCCATGTCGGCTTCATCGCTTGCGAACCAGTATACGTTTATTCTTTTCTGCTTATATTATGGAATGGCAACAGGTACTTCAGTTTTATGTGCCCAGTACTGGGGAAAAGGTGATAAAAAGACAGTTGAGAAGATTCTTGGTCTCGCAGAACGTATCTCCCTGATTATTTCTCTTATATTTTTTGTTATCTCTTTTACTATGCCAACGGCAATTATGAAGATTTTTACAAACAGTCCTGACACGATCGCTGCCGGAAGTGAGTATCTGAAGGTGATTTCATTTTCATTTTTATTCATGGGATTCTCACAGATTTTTATGAGCTCTCTCCGAAGCATCGGGAAAATCATGCTGCCGTCGGTTACGTATATTGTTTCGCTTTGTGTCAATGTACTTTGTAATGCATCCTTTATTTTTGGATTGTTTGGTCTTCCAAAGCTCGGTGTTACCGGTGTTGCACTTGGCACTGTGATTGCCAGAATCTCAGAAGTGTTGATTTGTCTGATTTACTCATTACGCAGTTCAGACGTCAGATTCAGAATAAAATATTTCTTTGCAAAATCAGATATTCTGTTTCAGGACTTTATAAAAATTGCCACTCCAGCCGTGATAAATGACGTTGTCTGGAGCTTTGCCAATTCAGCATTTGCAGCAATTCTTGGTCATATTAGTGATGATATGGTTGCAGCAAATGCCGTTGCTGTTATGGTGGTAAATATCGGCGCTATCGCCTGCCGTGGTTTTGCCAACGCTACTACGATCATTGTCAGTCAGGAACTTGGGAAAGACCGCATCGATACAGCAAGAGAGTACGGAAAACGAATGCTTAGAATAACATTTATTGTCAGCCTGATCGGATGTGTCGTTATTCTGGCGATCCGTCCTATGATACTGGATTTCTACCGGGATAAATTAACAGAGACGGCTATTTATTATCTTGGCATTTTTATCATTATGACAACCTGGCGTTTTGTGGGCGAAGGTATTAATACCTGTCTTATATGCGGCTGCTTCAGGGGTGGCGGTGATACCAGATTTGGAATGATCGTAGATACTATATTTATGTGGCTTGTTGCAGTCCCACTTACTTTTCTTGCTGCATATGTTTTTAAACTGCCGCCTGTCTGGGTATACTTTGTCATGACCCTGGACGAGTTCGAAAAAATGCCTGTGGTATTCATTCACTATTTCAGAAATAAATGGCTTACGAACATTACCAGAGATTTTGAGTGATTGCAGTTACCGTAAAGTTTTCTAAACAAGTTGATAAAAAACAAGACTGTCAGATTAAAGTTTCGGTAAATAAGGGGTAACATCATACTCCTGAATGAATTTTACAAATTTAGTTAGCTGATCCGGTACAAAAACACCCTTTTTCCAGATGATACCAAATTTACTGGTGATTTCCGGGGATACCGGGATCACAACAAAATCACGGGGATTGGTAGCGAGAGAGGAATACAAAAAAGCACCACATTTACCACCCCGGACAAAATTAAGGACAGTAACGAGCTGGCTGCAGTACATGTGGACATTTGGTGTGATCCCGGCACTGCGCAGACGGGTGATGACTGTCTGGGTTTGAACAGAGTCCGTATTGAATAAGATAATGGGCTCATCTTTTAACATATCCATTGTAATTTCTTTTTCACCGGCATACCGGTGCGTCTTGGAAACACAGTAGACATATCTGTCTTCCATCATGACATAACTGTTATATTTATCCAGATTATAAAAATCCATATTTGCCATGGCGATATCTAACTGTTCATTGTCGACTAAAGTACGGGCGCGGAGGGAGCCATATTCTAAAAGCTGAATGGGTATATTATACTGTTCCTGAAACTGGTCGGTCACCCGCGGAAAAAATACCGTGCTGATCATAGGAGGAATACCGATCCGCAGCGGGTGCCGCTTTTTTTCAATATTTGAAAAGTCGGTGTACAGTTCCTGCGTCTGTTTTAGAATAAATTCTGCTTTCTGATAAAAAGCCGCACCGTCTTTGGTGAGGGAAATTCTGTTCTTTCCATGGTTAAAAAGTTTCAGATGAAATTCTTTTTCCAGATCCCGGATCGAAGTGGAGATCGTAGGCTGGGAAACATAGAGCGCGTCAGCCGCGCGGGTAATACTATGGTAGCGGCATACCATACAAAAGTATTCTAATTGTGTCAGTGTCATAGAATCCTCCGTCATTGTACAGAAAAATTATACTATAGTTTCAGTATAGGAAAAAACTATGCTGACGTCAAGTATATGAAATGTACATTATACTGAAAATGCGATATGCTGTGTTTACAAAAGGAAAACGACAAGGCCATGTCACTTTTTAACATGATAAAAAAGAGAAAAAAGGAGGTTTTCTATGAGCCCGACAGTAATTACATTAATATTTCTGGCATTTGCCATTATCATGTTTGTTACAGAGAAGATTCCACTCGGTCTGACATCCATGATTGTCTGCATTGGTCTTGTGATTACCGGTGTGTTGAGCGTAAGTGATGCTTTCAATGGATTTATCAACAGTAACGTGATTCTGTTTGTTGCCATGTTCATTGTAGGCGGGGCATTGTTTGAAACCGGTATGGCAAATGAGATTGGAAGTCTGGTAACAAAATTTGCAAAAACGGAACGCAGTCTGATTATCGCAATCATGGTGATTGTGGCAGTTATGAGCGGATTTCTTTCCAATACCGGTACGGCAGCAGTTCTTATTCCGGTTGTAATTGGAATTGCAGCGAAGTCAGGGTATAAGCGGTCAAGACTTTTAATGCCGTTAGTATTTGCAGCAGCAATGGGAGGAAATCTTTCACTGATTGGTGCACCCGGCAATATGATTGCACAATCTGCACTTGAACCGTTGGGATTGAAATTTGGATTTTTCGAGTATGCGATTGTCGGTTTGCCGATTCTGATCGTTGGTATTCTATTTTATGCTACGATCGGATTTAAAATTTTACCGCATCATGACACGACGGATGCAGATGATTCTATTTTTGATGAGTCACAGGATTTTAGCAATGTTCCAAAGTGGAAAAAAGTATTATCGCTGGTGATTCTGATTGCCACCCTGATAGGGATGATTTTTGAAGAACAGATTGGTGTAAAACTTTGTATCACAGGCTGCGTAGGAGCAATTTTATTAATCCTCACCGGTGTCATTTCTGAAAAGAATGCTTTAAAATCCATTGATTTAAAAACTATTTTCCTGTTTGGAGGTACGCTTTCTCTGGCAAAGGCACTCGAGGTTACTGGAGCAGGAGAACTGATTGCAGATAAGGTGGTTGGAGCATTGGGTGAAAATCCTTCTCCGGTACTATTCACTTTTGTGGTGTTTATTCTGTGCTGTATCATGACAAACTTTATGTCAAATACAGCTACTACAGCCCTGATGGCACCGATTTGTATATCCATTGCCCAGGGAATGGGTGCAGATCCAAGAGCAGTTCTGATGGCATGTGTCATAGGAGGTTCCTGTGCCTACGCTACTCCAATCGGAATGCCTGCCAATACGATGGTAGTCGGAGCCGGCAACTATAAATTTATGGATTATGTAAAAGCTGGAATGCCGTTGATCGTCATTGCAACCGTGGTCAGCATGATTATTTTACCAATAGCATTTCCATTTTATCCGTAGGATAAAATTTTTATCACGTAGGATAAAATTTCACTTTTAAATTATATTATTGAAAAATCTGGAGGAAAAAGATATGTCAAATGAAGTACAAGTAAAGAAACTGACTGATATTATGGCGCAGTTCGTAGGATTTACAGCAAAGAAGCTGCCGGATGATGTTATCGCAAAATTGCAGGAACTGAGAGACAAAGAGGATTCTCCTATGACAAAGGTCATCTACGATACCATGTTCCGCAATCAGGAACTGGCATTGAAATTAAACCGTCCTTCCTGTCAGGATACCGGTGTATTACAGTTCTGGGTAAAATGTGGAACAAAATTCCCACTGATTGATAATCTGGAAGCATTACTGAAGGATGCAGTGATGCAGGCTACAGTTGCAACACCGCTTCGTCACAATTCCGTAGAAACTTTTGATGAGTACAATACAGGTAAAAATGTAGGAAAAGGAACCCCTACTGTATGGTGGGACATTGTTCCAAATTCCGATAAATGTGAAATCTATACTTATATGGCAGGTGGAGGCTGTACGCTTCCTGGCAATGCCACGGTTTTAATGCCGGGCGAAGGCTATGAGGGAGTGACCAAGTTTGTATTAGACCGTATGACAACTTATGGATTGAATGCATGCCCTCCACTTTTAGTTGGTGTCGGCGTTGGTACTTCCGTAGAAACAGCGGCATTAAATTCGAAAAAGGCACTGATGCGCCCGGTAGGTTCTCACAATGACAATGCTAACGCTGCTAAGATGGAGAAATTGTTGGAAGATGGTATTAATGCCATTGGTCTTGGACCGCAGGGGATGGGTGGCAATTACTCTGTCATGGGAGTTAATATCGAGAATACCGCACGTCATCCATCTGCGATTGGTGTGGCAGTAAATGTAGGCTGCTGGAGCCACAGAAGAGGACATATTGTATTTGATAAGGATTTAAACTTTACGGTAGATACCCATACCGGTTTTGAATATAAGGAAGAAAACTAATTCAGAAGGGAGAGAATAATTATGGCAGTAGAAATAAAAGATGGTAAGAAAATTCTGGTAACACCTGTATCGGCAGAGGATTTAAAGGATATTCATATTGGAGATATTGTATACCTGACAGGAGATATTACAACCTGTCGTGATGTGGCACACCGTCGTGTTGTAGAAGAGGGAAGAGAGATTCCGGTGGATGTCAGAGATGCTGCAATCCTGCATGCCGGCCCGATTATCCGCCCTTTGGGAGATGACAAATACGAGATGGTATCCGTAGGCCCCACGACATCTATGAGAATGGAAAAGTTTGAGTATGAATTTGTAGAGACCACAGGCGTCCGTGTCATTGTAGGCAAGGGCGGCATGAAGGAAAATACCGAGAGAGCCTGCAAGGACTTTGGTGCAATCCATTGTGTATTTCCTGCAGGAAATGCAGTCGTGGCAGCAGTAGAAGTGGAAGAAATCGTGGAGGCACAGTGGAAAGATCTGGGAATGCCTGAGACTTTGTGGCATTGCCATGTAAAAGAATTTGGACCACTGATCGTATCCATTGATTCTTATGGAAGAAACTACTTTGAAGAGAAGAAAGTGGAATATAATAAAAAGAAAGATGAGCAGGTCGAAATCATCAGCAAACAGGTCGGGTTCATCAAATAAAATCCGAACATAGTAAATATGTGTAGAAAAATAAAAGACCTTCTGTGGAAAAAGCTGGATTCATCAAAGGATGAAACAGGCTTCTGCAGAAGGTCTTTTTAATACAATAAGCAATGCTGATCATATATCACGGGCTGGACCAATGCGTATTGTGAAGAAAAAATAATTGACATAGCAGAAGTATTACCCTATAATCGTTCTAAAAAGAACAATAAGGAGGTGCAGATGTATTTCTGGGACAAGCATAAGACGATTACAAGCTATTATGAATTACTTTCTGGCGAGGTGTGCGATCAATATGAGTTAACACAGATGGAATACGATATAATTATGTTTTTACATAATAATCCACATCATAATACTGCAGCGGAAATAGTAAGGATCAGAAAGTCAACGAAATCACATGTTTCTTCTTCATTGAAAAAATTGGAAAACAAAGGTCTTATAAAAAGAAAACAAAGTAAAGATAATAAAAAACATATTGAAATTGTCCTTCTGGATGATGCGGCACTTATCGTGGACGCAGGATTAAACGCACAAAAACAGTTTGCACAGAATGTTTTAAGAGGGCTGACAGAAGAAGAAAAGCATGTGTGTATGAATGTATTTGACAAAATTTGTAACAATGCGGAAGAACTATTAAGAGGAGAGAGCAAGTGAAAAAGAGTAATTATAAACCACAGATTCCGGATTTGATGGAAGCAGTCTTTGATGCAGTGTATCTGACTTTTGATCTGGCAGCAGCAGTCTTATTTTTTTTATTCTCAAAAGGAAATATCCTGTATGTACTATATGGAATACTGACATTGACACTTTGTGGAGGGGATGCTTTTCATCTGGTGCCAAGAATTATAAGGGCTGTACGTGGAACCAATGATAAAATAAAGAGACAGCTTGGAATTGGATTGCAGGTATCGTCTATCACAATGACGATGTTTTATATTCTTTTAATGTATATATGGAAATATACATTCCCGGAATTAAAAATACCAGTAGTCATTGAGGTTGTTATATGGATATCAGCGGTTATCAGAATTGTGATCTGTATGTTTCCGCAGAATAACTGGTGTACAGATGAAGGAAATATGAAATTATCTGTCATAAGAAATGCGGTCTTTGCTGTTACCGGTATAGGTGTAATGATCTTATATCTGATTTCCGGAAATACATATGGATATCATATGACGAGGATGGCTGCAGCCATCATTATTTCTTTTGGATGTTATCTTCCGGTAACACTGTTCAGTAAAACAAAACCGCAGGTCGGATTATTAATGATACCAAAGACCTGCGCATATATGTGGATCATTGTAATGGGGCTTCAGCTTCTGTTTTAAGATAAGAGCAGTAATATCTGCAGAAAGGCAGGAAATTATAGTGAATGTAGAAAGATTTGTAAAACTAATGACAGGACATTTTGATAACAAAGAACAATTTACAGAAATGAAAGAAGAGGGGAAAATATTTCCATATGCACAGCATGTGAATACTGTCTGTAACGATAAAATAAAAAATATCCCTGAAGATTTTACCGGAATATTTATTGTAGAAGAAAGCTACTATGAGACGGATGGAAGACGGCATGCATCACCGCATTTATTTCTTATTACAGACAGTGATAATGGAATAATACTATCTTCCTATGAGATTCCGGAAGGGGAGGATAAGAATACTTTCTCTTATCATTCCATGAAGATTGTAGAGTATAGTGAACTAAAAAAATCTGAAAAGTTTACACCAGCTATATATCAGGAAAAAGATGGTGTCTGGGAAGGGGGCAGTGTGAGCCAATTTACCCCGGTTATGGTATTCAGGCTGTGGGAGAAGTTTTCAGACACTTGTCTGGAGGTATCCGAAAGTATGGAAGTCCATGGAAAGAGAACATTTGGATATGATGTGCCGATTAGATATAAAAGGGCAGCAAGTGAGGGATAAAGCAGGAAAGTTCATTGGTATTTGCCAGAGCAGAGTCTCTGGGAAAAGGGAGAAATATGATAATGTCAAAAGATGAATATTTAATCACAGATGAGCCCCTTAAAGCACTGACAATATTTGCAATGCCTATGATTCTCGGCAGTTTTTTTCAGCAAGTGTATAATATGGCTGATTCCATCATTGTTGGTCAGTTTGTCGGTTCCTCTGCACTTGCAGCTGTCGGTGCCTGTGCTGCACTGACAAATGTATTTATTTGTGTGGCATTAGGTGCCGGTGTCGGTGCAGGTGTGCTCGTAAGCCGCTATTTTGGTGCCGGAGATTATGGTAAAATGAAAACAATTGTGTCAACATCGTTGGTCAGTTTTCTGATTTTAAGCCTGTTTCTGGGTGGCTTTGGTTTTTGTTTTTCACATTCAATGATGAATTTATTACAGACACCAACTGATATACTGGAGGAAGCAGTACAGTATCTCCGCATTTATTTTGCAGGATTTCCATTTCTGTTTATGTATAATATTCTTTCAACGATGTTTAACTCAATTGGAGAATCAAAAATACCATTGGGTCTTTTGATATTTTCTTCTATTTTAAATATTCTTATGGATCTTTGGATGGTGGCAGGACTTGGTCTCGGTGTGTTCGGGGCAGCCCTTGCAACCCTTATTGCACAGGGGATTTCTGCGGTATTTTCATTTCTGATTTTCTTTTGCCGGATGCGTCAATATAAGAGTCAATTTCAGTGGTTTGATGGTCAGGAGTTACATTTGATGCTCAAAATTGCTGTACCGTCGATTCTCCAGCAGTCCACAGTGTCAATTGGTATGATGATCGTACAGGCAGTTGTAAATCCATTTGGTACACAGGCACTCGCAGGTTATGCGGCAACAATGAGAGTAGAGAATGTTTTTTCGTTGATATTTGTGTCCATCGGCAATGCGGTTTCTCCGTATGTCTCACAGAATCTTGGTGCAAAGAAAATCAACCGCATCAAAAAAGGATATCACGCTGCGCTGGTATTAGACCTGTGTTTCGCAATTCTTGCATTTGTAGTTATTGAAACCATGTACACACAGATTTCTTCATTATTCCTGGGTAAAGATGGAACTGACTTAGCATATCAGGTGTCCGGGGATTATATGAGATGGCTTGGCTGTTTTTTCATCTTCATGGGTATTAAGATGGCAACAGATGGAGTTCTGCGTGGACTTGGGATTATGCGCCCATTTCTCATTGCAAATATAGTTAACCTTGCAATCCGCCTGTCTGTTGCCATGATTTTTGCACCATGTTTTGGCATTGCATTTGTCTGGCTTGCTGTACCGGCTGGCTGGTTTGCAAATTTTCTGATTTCTTATATGGCACTTAGGAAATCATGGCCGGTTTCAACAGTCTGTAACAGTGTTGCGAACGGATAAGTGATGGGATGTAAATATTTTATAATGGATGTTTTCAGGCTTGTTTTAATGTGTTAAAATATAGAGTATAAATCCATGCATGATAGTGCAAAAAGCGGGAGGTTCTGTTATGGCAAAAGACGATTCATTAAAGAAACCAAAGAAGATAGATGTCAATCGTATTATGATTTTTATATCATCGATATTGATACCATTTTTGTGGATTGATCTGTATTTAGTTTTGAAAAATGCATCAAAAATGATGGTTGTTGGTATTATTGCAGCGCTTATTTTAGTATGGACAGGTTTGCTTGTCACATATATCCATAGGATGAAAAATGAGGAAAAAGCCCATTCGGATGAACAGGTAGAAGAACTGCTGCGTACAGGAAAAGCCAATTATCTGATGCAGAAAAAGTTAGCGGAAAAGATAGATAATATCGGAGAAAAAGATGCAGTTCCAGCGGATGAGATCATTACGGCACAGAAGGCAATTGCAAAGCTGATGCTTGCACGAAACAAAGAAAATACAGATGCTCTTATGCATTCGAATGAGCAGGTGATTGAAAAAACGTTGGAAGTAGAAGAAAAGCTTTCTGAAAACAGTCAGCAGATCATGGACATGCAGAAAAACCAGATGGATGAAAAATTACAGGAATTGATGCAAAGTCAGAAATTAGTTCTTGATAATTTAAATGCTGTCAAAGAATCACTGCAGAGTGACATGCAGGATGTTTTGTCAAATATGATTCATGACACATTGGAGAAAGAACTTGCATCTGCCATAGAGCAGATACATACTTATGTGAAAGAGGCGGCAAGTCAGGCTGTTGATTCCGTAAAGGAGAATCTTGCTGCGGAAGTGCCGGTTATGGCAGCTGTTTCCCCGGCAATGGATGAAGAATTACCGGATCCAGGAATGCCGGCAGAAAGTGAAGAATTACCGGATCATGGAATGCCGACAGAAGATGAAGAGTTGCCGGATCATGGAATGCCGACAGAAAGTGAAGAGTTGCCGGATTCAGGAATGCCGACAGAAGATGAAGAGTTGCCGGATTCAGGAATGCCGACAGAAGATGAAGAGCTGCCGGATCTTGGAGTGCCGACAGAAGATGAAGAGTTGCCGGATCTGGGAATGCCGGCAATGGATGAAGATCTGTCTAATATGGAACTGCCAACATTGGGAGAAGAATTATCAGAAACAGAACTCCCGGATTTAACTGACGGCGGAGATCTGGATGAGGAACCGGTAATCGGCGAAATGCCATTAATGGATGAAGAAGAACCGGAAGCAGCCGATACATCCCTGATAGATGAGGAACCGTCAATCGGCGAGATGCCGTTAATGGAAGAGGAAGAGCCGGAAGCAGCCGATACATCCCTGATAGATGAGGAACCGTCAATTGGAGAGATGCCGTTAATGGAAGAGGAAGAACCTGCGGCGGTTGATACATCCTTAATGGAGGAAGAACCGTCAATCGGCGAGATGCCGGTTTTTGATGATTTGAACGATGCTGCATCAGCCGTGGAGGAGGTGCAGGCAGAACCGGTAGAAGAAGTGGAAGCGGAAGAAGTTCCGATTACGGAGGAAGCAACAGTAGAGCCGGATACGGATGCAGTAACTTTGACAGAAGAAATTCCGGTATCTGCGGATGAGTCAGTGATTGAAGAAGTAAAAATTCCGGAAGAGACAACCGTTACGGAAGAAATCCCGGTATCTGCAGATGAGTCAGTCATCGAAGAAGTACCGGCACAGGAAGCGTCTTCATCCATGGCAGATATGAGCAATCCAAATAAGATCATGACACCGGATGAAATTGCAGCGTTGATCGCAAATTTATAGAAATGCATCATAAGTAAAACGCAATTAAAGATGTATTTGAAAGGGCGTGTGAAAAAATGATTCTTACTTTTTCACACGCCCTTTTTGGCATTTGGGCATCAAAGCTCTGCGGTAATGCGCACGATCTCTTTGATCACAGCTACAGCAGTTTCCATTCCTTCCACACTGATGTGTTCGAATGGACCGTGGAAACCGTAACCGCCTGTGCCAAGATTCGGGCACGGAAGTCCCATAAAGCTTAAACGCGCGCCGTCGGTACCGCCGCGTACCGGACGTGAGACTGGTTCAAGACCAACAGAAGAAATAGCTTTCTTTGCGATATCCACAACATAAGTATTTTTCTCAATGATTTCCAACATATTTGCGTAGGAATCGTGGATAGTCAGTGTAACAGTTCCGACACCGTATTTTTGGTTCATGGAATCTGCGATTTCCTGCAATTTTTTCTGACGTGTTTCAAACATCACTTTATCGTGATCACGAATGATGTAGGAAAGAGTTGCTGCGGCAACGTCGCCGGACATATCGGTCAGATGATAGAAACCTTCTCTTCCCTCGGTGTGGGCAGGCGTTTCCGTTGGAGGAAGCTGAGACTGGATCTCACATGCAACGAGAGCGGCATTGACCATGATATCTTTCGCCTCACCAGGGTGGACATTCACGCCTTTGACAGCGAAAACTGCGCTTGCGGCATTAAAGTTTTCATAGGCAACCTCGCCCTCATAATCGCCATCTACCGTGTAGGCAAAATCTGCTTTAAAGTAGTCAAGATCAAACAGATCCGCACCACGTCCGACTTCCTCATCCGGTGTAAAACCGATCCAGATATCGCCGTGTGGAATGTCCGAGGAGATGAGCTGTTCAGCAGCAGTCATGATCTCAGCAACGCCTGCCTTATCGTCTGCACCAAGCAGAGTTGTGCCGTCTGTCGTGATCAGGGTTCTGCCCTTTAAAGTTTTCAATTCCGGAAAATCAGATGTTTTTAAAACGTCACCGGTTCCTTTTAAAATAACATCCTCACCGTTGTAATCCGGAATGATCTGGGGTTTGACATTTTCACCGGAAAAATCAGGTGCCGTATCCATATGGGAAATAAAGCCGACCGCTTTTTTGTCTTCGTATCCAGGGGTAGCCGGGATCAGGCCGTAGATGTAACAGTGGTCTGTCAGTGTTACTTTCTGTAAACCAAGATCAAGTAATTCTTTTTCTAATTCTTTTGCCAGGTTAAATTGTCTGTCCGTAGAAGGAATCGTATCGGAATCTTCACTCGAAGTAGTCCAATAGGAAACATATTTTAATAGTCTTTCATCAACACGCATGATAAATGAGTGACCTCCTTTAAATTTGATAGACTAAAAAAGTGCGTTTTTCAGTCCATGAATAAAATACCACAGAATAGAAAATCCGCCAATGAAAAAAATGAAGATTTTCTAAAAAAACGCTTGCAATTTAAAAAAAATTAATATATAATATCATTTGTGTTCACGAGAGATAAACATATG
>UMDQ01041474.1_pt1 | contig 14372 bp, 10 predicted proteins | sample 1964531 | NCBI WGS metagenome assembly UMDQ01 (sample SAMEA4835998, study PRJEB28245) | human gut metagenome | biome: gut microbiome; material: fecal sample | place: Denmark | collected 2008
GAGGCTTCTCATGTTTCTAAGAATAACGCACAGATAATAAGTCTTAAGGATTTAAGAAACCGTGGAATTGATTATCTTGCACTTGGACATGTGCATGAATATTCAAGTGACAGGCTGGATGCCAGAGGAGTGTATTGTTATCCGGGATGTCTTGAGGGAAGGGGCTTTGATGAGGCTGGAGAGCATGGCTTTGTAGTGCTTGATATTGATGAAACTTCTGGAAGTTATGATACATATTTTGTTCCATTTGCAAGAAGAAATATTTATGTTGCACAGGTTGATGTTACAGGGTGTGAAAGCACATTTGAAATTGAACAGAAATTAAGCAGTTTTCTTAACAATGCAGGTTTTACGAAAGATAGTCTGGTTAAGCTTGAACTTACAGGTGAATTGGATGTTGAATGTGAGAAAGATACGGACTATCTGTGTAAGCAGTTTGAGAACAGGTTTTATGCATTTAAGATAAAGGACTGCACCGCTTATAGAGTTGATTATATGTCTTATGAGCATGATGTTTGACTTAAGGGAGAGTTTATTAGAAATGTTATGGGGAGAGACGATATCAATGAACAAGATAAAGCTGTAATTATACGATATGGATTACAGGCATTGCAGGGGGAGGAGATAGTCTGATGAAACTTATCAGTTGTACAATCGAAAATTTTGGAAAACTGAATAATGTTACATATGATTTCTCTGGTGAATGTAATACGATATGTGAGGATAATGGCTGGGGAAAGAGTACACTTGCATCATTTATCCGTGTTATGTTTTATGGATTTAAGAATGAAAGCAAGAAGAAATTAGTCGATAAGGAAAGAAATCGTCTTATGCCGTGGCAGAAGGGTGTTTATGGTGGTGAGATAGTATTTGAAACTGGTGGAGTGGTTTATTCACTTAGAAGAACCTTTGGAAAAAAGCAGGCGGATGATGAATTCCTGCTTGTAAGAAAAGACACTAATGTTGAATGTGATGATTTTTCGTGTGATATTGGAGAAGAATTGTTCAAGATAGATGCACAGTCTTTTGAGAGAACTGTGTTTATAGGTCAGAGTGATTGTGTTACGTCAACTACTGACAGCATAAATGCCAAGATTGGAAATCTTGCAGATAATACAGATGATATTAATAATTTTGAAACTGCTGTGGGAAGACTGACCGCGGTGCTTAATAATATAACAAGTACGAGGTCTACAGGATCTATATCTAAGAGGAAATCAAGAATAACAGAGCTTGCTGCCAGGATTAACAATTATTCACAGACAGACAGAATTATTGAAGAGCAGACAGATATAAGAGATAATCTGTGTGTTAAGAGAGAAGAACTTAGAGCTGACAGAAAGAAAATGCAGGAACAGCAGAAGCATTTAAGTGTGCAGAAGGATATACAGGCATTGAAAGAGAAGTATCAGCTGCTTGATAAGGAATGTAATAATAAGAAGAATGCATTTGAACAATATGAACATTACTTTAATGGGGAACTGCCTGAAAAGGAAGATGTGCACAAGCAGATTGAAATCTTTGATGAAGCAGGAAGATTAAGTGGAAAATTCACACACATTGATGATGATGACAGTAAAAGGCTTGAACAACTTAGAGGTATGTTTGAACAGGGGGTTCCTGATAGTGAAACTATTGATGAATGGCAGAATACTGCCAGACAATTAGATGAACTTAAAGAAGCTGCTGCGAAGAACCGTTTGTCTGATGATGAACTGGAAAAGCTTGAAGGGTATAAGAAAAGGTTTGCAAGAGCAATTCCCGATGAAAACAAAGTCGGGAAGATTCATGATATCTGGATTTCAGCACAGAACAAGCAGAATTCTATTGTTGGCAAGGAAATGAAGCTGGATCTTGCAAGAGAGAATGAACAAGCAAGACTTGAAAGAGCTAAGTTATATAAAAATTCATGTGTGCCTGGAATTATAGCAGGAATCGTAATGGCTGTAATAGGCGGTGTGCTTGTTGTGCCTGTAATGGAAGTTGGAATTGCCATGATTATTGTCGGCTTGTGTATGGCAGTAGTATTTTCAGTGATTGGAACTGTGAAGAAGAAACAGCATGATAGTGAATTTATGAATATAAGTGCTGAATCTGATAATAAGATTAAGGCAATTGAAGCGGATATTAATGATGATAAGAATTTTATCAGCGGAACGGAGAATGTTGTAAGGCAGTTCTGTGAAGAATATGAGATTACATTTAGCAGAGATAATATTGCATGGGAGCTTTCGGGTTTATGTCATGATATAGAAGATTATCGTGAACTTGAGAAACGGGCGGCTGGTCAGGACAACGAATTATCTGAACAGATAAAACAGCTTGAGAACAGGCTGGATGTATTTCTGAAACGGTATAACTGTGCCGCTAATGGTAATAATTATAGTCTGGCAATTGAACGCATAAGAAATGACATGGCTGACTATAAAAGAATTAATCAAGAAATGTCTAAACAAGATATCTATAAAAACCAGTACGAGCAGAATATGTCAGGTATTAAATGCTTTCTGGAAAAATATATTAAAGGCTTTAAGGGCGAGGAAAGTATTGGAGAAACACTTAGAAACCTTGACAAAAAGCTTGATGGATATTATTGTGCTAAAAGTGAGTATGATAATGCAATGATGATTAAAGCTGATTTTGAGTCAGAGAATGATATCAGTATGTTTGCGGCACAAAATGATGCTGATAAGATTTCACTGGAAGATATAGCGTCAGATATGACACGGATTGACAACATGATTGAAGAATATGCACAACAGATATCTCAGTGCAATAAGCAGTTAGAGAATCTTCAGATTCAGGCTGATGAGTGTGAAAACTGCAGGCAGGAACTTAACCGGCTTACAGATATTCAGGAAAGCGAAAAGAATAAAGAGAGATTGCTGAAGCTTACAAAACAGATTATGGAGGATTCAAAGCAGTCTTTTACTTCTGAATATATGGGACCTGTTATGTCGGGCTTTAGGAAGTATTATACTATACTTACCGGATGTGAGCCTGATGCATACAATCTTGATGCAGATACAAAGCTTACTGTCATGGAGCAGAATATGCCAAGAGATATTGGATATCTTAGTGCAGGAAAGCAGGATCTGGTTGGAGTATGCATGCGAATGGCGCTTGTCGAGGCAATGTATAAAGAAGAGAAACCATTTCTTATATTTGATGACCCATTTGTCAATCTTGATGATAATAATATTAAGGGGGCTATGAAGCTTCTCGACGAGATTGCAAAGAATTATCAGGTTATATATTTTACTTGTAGTGAAAGCAGAATACACAATTAGTGTAGGATATACATTTATTTATTAAGGAGAGATACAATGGAAGAAGTTATTCAGTATGTACCTAATCTGTATGCAACCTTCTGGGCACTTATACCACCGCTGGTTGCTATTATATTAGCATTAATTACTAAAGAGGTTTACAGTTCACTTTTTGTAGGAATTGTAATAGGAGGACTGTTCTATGGAAATATATTCCAGAGCGGGTTCAGTTTTGAAAAATCAGTTCTTCATATATTTGAAGATGGTCTTGTAGGAGTATTGTCGGATCCCTACAATGTAGGAATTCTTGTGTTCCTTGTTGTACTGGGAATCATGGTGTGCATGATGAATAAAGCAGGTGGTTCGGCAGCGTTTGGAGAATGGGCTGGAAGACACATTAAAACAAGAGTTGGGGCACAGCTTGTTACGGTGCTTCTGGGAATTCTTATATTTATTGATGATTATTTTAACTGTCTTACTGTTGGAAGCGTTATGCGTCCAGTAACAGACAAGCATAATGTTTCGAGAGCAAAGCTTGCATATCTTATTGATGCAACAGCGGCACCAATCTGTATTATTGCGCCTATATCTTCATGGGCAGCAGCGGTAACAGGTTTTGTTGAGGGCGAAGATGGTTTTGGAATATTTATTAAGGCTATTCCTTACAATTATTATGCGTTATTTACTATTGCAGCAATGATTCTTATTGTAGCGTTAAAGGTTGACTTTGGTTCAATGGCAGTTCATGAAGCAAATGCAGCTAAGGGAGACTTGTATACAACTCCTGACAGGCCATATGCTAACGCAACAGAAGATGTAATTAAGGGACGCGGAAGAGTGTTAGATCTGCTGTTTCCAATTATTACACTTATAGTTTGCTGCATAATTGGAATGCTATATTCAGGAGATTTTTTCAAGGGAGTAGGTTTTGTTGATGCATTTTCAGGAAGTGATGCTTCGGTAGGACTTATGCTTGGAAGTTTCTTTGCACTTATAATAACAATTGTGTTCTATGCAGTAAGAAGGGTACTTTCATTCAATGAATCATGTTCATGCATACCGGAAGGATTCAAGGCAATGGTACCAGCAATCCTTATTCTCACATTTGCATGGACACTTAAAGCAATGACAGACAGTCTGGGAGCTAAGGAGTTTGTTGCCGGACTTGTAAAAGGAGTATCGGGCGGCTGGTTAAATATTCTGCCAGCAGTTATATTTCTGGTTGCGGTATTCCTTGCTTTTGCAACAGGAACATCGTGGGGAACATTTGGAATTCTTATTCCTATTGTTGTAAATACATTTTCAGGAACGAACCATACAATGATGATTATATCAATCTCAGCATGTATGGCTGGAGCTGTCTGTGGAGACCATTGTTCACCAATATCTGACACGACAATTATGGCTTCGGCAGGAGCACAGTGTAATCATATGAATCATGTGTCTACACAACTTCCATATGTAATTGTAGTTGCAGTTATTTCTTGTGTGACATATGTTATTGCAGGATTTGTACAGAATCCTGTTGTTCCTCTTATTATAGGTTTAGTTATTCTTATAGGTGCATTTACAGGTATCAAATATATTAATAAGGGTAAGAGCAATGAATAATATAAAGGGAAGCCTGATACTGCTTCTTACTGCATTTATCTGGGGAACGGCATTTGTTGCACAGACAAGTGGTGCAGGAGCAGTGGGAACATTTACATTTAATGCTGCAAGGTCTATAGTCGGAGCACTATTTCTGGCAGTCGTAATTATAATTAAAAATGTATTGGATAAAAGAAATAATTCAGGGAAAGTGATTAGTACAGAGAATGGAAGCCGTTTACAGACATGGCCACTGGGTGCAGGCATAATATGTGGAATTGTTCTCTTTGCAGCGATGACTTTCCAGCAGTATGGAATAAGTGTATATCCACAAGGGGTCGCGGCATCAGGAAGGTCGGGCTTTATTACAGCAACTTATGTTGTTATGGTTTCGGTAGTTTCGGTTTTTATGGGTAAGAAAATGCACTGGATAACCGGCGTTTCTGTTGCAGGATGCGTTGCCGGAATGTATCTTTTATGTATGTCTGGTGGTGTATCAGGAATATATCTTGGAGATGTCCTTGTGTTCCTGGGAGCAATATGCTTTACAATACACATTCTGGTTATTGATAAATTTTCAAGTGCTGACAGCATGAAAATGTCCTGTATACAATTTATGGCTATTGCAATTATTTCAACATTTGCTATGATATTTACGGAAAATGTTACATTTGCAGGAATTAAAGCTGCGCTTATTCCGATACTTTATGCAGGTGTATTGTCAGGCGGTATAGCATATACACTTCAGATGGTTGGACAGAAATATGCACAGCCTTCGGTGGCATCTATTGTCATGAGTCTTGAATCAGTGTTTGCAGTGCTTGCCGGATGGATTGTACTTGGGGAATTGTTAAAACCAAAAGAGATAATGGGGTGTGTACTTGTGTTTACAGCGGTTATTCTGGCACAGATACCAGGAATGAAGAAGGGTGATACGAAATGAGAAAGAAAATAATAGGGATAATATTACTTGTGTTGATTGTGTTTGGCGGATATAAACTTTTTGCAAATGTGTCTGCTAATAATGTTAATTCAAACAGTATACAGTTTTCCTATGAGGATATTCCGGCATATAATGGAGATAATCCATATGTTGTAGTTAATGATAATAAGCCGTATTTTACAAGCTCTGAGATAGTTAAGGATTCATATATAAAATATGGACCGCTTGACAGTATCAAAAGGGTTACTTCTGCGATGGCATGTTTAGATTATGATTCAATGCCATCTGAAGATGATAAGAAAGGTGAATCAAAAAGTATCTGTCCTACAGGATGGAATAATATCAAGTATGACAGTATTGCGGGAGATGGATACTGCCAGAGCAGAGCGCAGAGCATTGCATGGTGCTTTGGAGGTTCTGATACTGATAAGAAGAATTATATAACAGCAACTCCATATATGAAGAACTATATGAATGCATATGTGGTAAAGATTGCAAGATATCTTGAGAAAACTTCTAATCACGTTATGTACAGGACTACTCCGGTATTTGTTGGTGAAGAACTTATGTGCCGGGGGGTTCTTATGGAGGCTTATTCTGTAGAGGACAGTGGAGAAGGAATATGCTTTAATATATTTTTATATAATGTACAGCCGGGTATTAATTACATATATTCAACAGGAGAGTCTGAATATACAGGAGAATTCCTAGATATGGCTGCACAGATGAAGGATTCATCAATGGATTATAATTATATTCTTAACAGTAAAACAATGACATTTCATAAACCGGAATGCGAAAAGGCATCAAGAATTGGAACTAAGAATAAGATATATTCTTATGCAGAAAGAGAAGAACTTATTGGAGCGGGATATACGGCAGCGGAATGCTGTAATCCATAGTTTATAACTTTTTTACAATTGTTTATGATTGTTATACAGACATATAAGGATTTTTCTGGTAATATAAATCTATCGAATCATTATTTTAAGACAGAGAGGAGATAGGGGTATGAACAATAGCTTTGAAAGCTTTGAATTATCTACAGAACTTATATTTCAGAGGTTCCTGATGGATAAGGAGAGAAGAAAGAATTTTTACAATGGTCTTGAGCTGGCAGATTATATTGCGCTCAAGGTAATGGAGAAAGATTGTATTGATGGCAAGGATAAGACATATCTTAAGGATTTGTCTTCATTTATGAGAATATCAATTCCACAGACATCGGCAATCGCAAGCAGTCTTAAGGACATGGGTTATGCTTTATGGAAACATGATGGCAAAGGAACAGATGGTACATATCTCGTATTCACTGATGCCGGAAGGGATTTCTTGAAAAAAAGAGAGGACAATAACAGAGAATATTATGGTAATGTTATTGCTGAACTTGGTGAAGAAAGAACTACACAGATACTTAGTGATATGAGAACTCTTGTTGAAGCTATGGAGCACGCATCAAAAAAGATGCACCTTAAGGAGGCAGAATAATATTACAGAATATAAGGGAGAATAAAAGCAATGAGTAATGTTAATACTAAGAATAATGTGAGAACGATAGCGGTGACGGGTATGCTTTCAGCAGTAGCAGTAGTTCTTATGTATCTGGAGATACCGATTCCTATTATGCCAGGATTTATCAAGTTTGATTTTTCGGATCTTCCGGCGTTACTTGGTGCTTATGCACTCGGACCAGTGGCAGGCATTATAATATGTCTCATTAAGAATGTTGTACATCTGGCAGCTTCACAGAGTATGCTTGTTGGCGAACTTTCTAACTTTATACTCGGTTCCGTATTCGTGTTTACAGCAGGAATTGTTTATAAGAAGAAAAAGTCTAAGACAGGAGCATTGCTTGGCGGTTTATGCGGTGCCATGGCAATGGGTGTATTCAGTGTGTTCTCGAATTATTTAATAGTGTATCCTGTGTATTATAAACTGGCAATGCCAGAGGTGGTAATATTAAGTCTGTATCAGGCTATAATTCCATCTATGAAATCAATCATGCAGTGTCTGATATGCTTTAATCTTCCTTTTACAATAGTTAAAGGTCTTATAGATGTAGGGATATCAATGCTTATATATAAGCCATTATCACCACTTCTTAAGGGAAAACATTAATATAATAATATATAATACTAATATGCCGGAACTTTTGCTGAGTCTGAAGTTCTGGCATATTTTTTTTGTTTTTGACCGATACTGAAAGTTATGAAGTTGATACACAATGCATATTTAGAGAAAGTATTTTGATGATAATTTGTGAAAAATGCACAAAAATAATCTAAAAGTTTGTGAATGAATGTGATTGATTTTGAATGAATGTGATTGTATTATAATTATATCAAAAAGGTCGTGAAGCCAGAAAGGAGAGACAATGGTATATACAGTAACATTTAATCCGTCACTGGATTATATAGTGGAAGTTAAGAGTTTTGAACTGGGGATGACGAACAGAACATCATATGAGCATATGCTTCCAGGGGGTAAAGGAATTAATGTTTCAATAGTTCTTAATAATCTTGAATTTGATACAACAGCATTTGGTTTTGTAGCCGGGTTTACCGGAAAACAGATATGTGACATGGTATCAGAGTATGGCATTAATACAGATTTTATTCAGGTTGATAATGGTTTTTCAAGAATAAACATGAAGATTAAGAACATAGATGGAACAGAGATTAACGGAATGGGACCTCAGATATCAGAAGATAATCTCCATTCTCTTGTAAGTAAGATTGACAGACTTTCAAGTGGAGATGTTCTTGTGCTTGCAGGAAGTATTCCCTCATGTATATCAGACGATATATACAGAAGAATAATGGGAAGACTACAGGGAAGAGATGTTAAGATTATAGTTGATGCGACAAGCAGGCTTTTACTTAATGTCCTTGAATATCACCCATTTCTTATCAAGCCTAATCAGCATGAACTTGGAGATATATTTGGTGTTAAGCTTGAATCTAAGGAAGAGGTTATTCCATATGCAAGGAAGCTGCAGGATATGGGAGCTGTCAATGTGCTTATATCGATGGGTGGAAAAGGCGCAGTTCTTATTGATGAACATGGAAACGTATATGAAGCAGATGCACCAAAGGGCGAGCTTAAGAATTCAGTAGGTGCAGGTGATTCAATGGTTGCAGGATTTATGGCGGGGTATCTTCAGACAGGCAATTATGAAGATGCATTCCGGATGGGCGTTGCAACAGGAAGTGCCAGTGCATTTTCAGAAAATCTTGCAACAAAAAGAGAGATTTCAGAGGTATTAAAGCGGGTAGAGGTTACCTGCAAGAGATAATGTAAAGGAGGTATTTTATGAGAATTACAGATTTACTTGATAAGAGAAGCATTAATCTTAATGCTGCTCCTAAGACAAAGAGTGAGGCTCTTGATATGGCTGTAGAACTTATGGCAAAGAGCGGAAAGATTGATGATATTGAAAGCTACAGGGCTAAAGTATATGCAAGAGAAGAAGAAAGTACAACAGGTGTAGGAGAAGGAATAGCAATTCCTCATGGCAAATGCAGTGCTGTTAATGCACCAGGACTTGCAGCAATGATTATTAAGGATGGAGTTGATTTTGAATCGCTTGATGATGAGCCGGTAAAGGTTCTTTTCCTTATTGCAGCGCCGGATACTAAGGATAACGTACATCTTGATGTATTAAGTAAGTTATCAGTGCTTCTTATGGATGAGAATTTCGTAGCAAAGCTTATGAAAGCTGGAAGCCCTGAGGAATTCATTGAAATCATAGATGGGGCTGACGAAGAAGCCAAGAGTATAGATGAAAGACTTGAAAAGGAAGACAATAAGCCGGCTAAGATTCTTGCAGTTACTTCCTGCCCTACAGGTATTGCACATACTTACATGGCAGCAGAAGGACTTGAGAAGGCAGCAGCTAAGGCTGGATGTGCAATTAAGATTGAGACAAGAGGTTCTGGCGGAGCTAAGAATGTACTGACAGATGCAGATATTGAATCGGCAGAGTGTATTATTGTTGCGGCAGATGCACAGGTTCCAATGGAGAGATTTGATGGAAAGAAAGTAATTGAGTGTCAGGTTTCAGATGGAATTAATAAAGCAGATGAACTTTTAAAGAAAGCTCTTGCAGGAGATGCACCTGTATATAAGGCAGGAACTTCTGAAAAGAAGGAAAGCACATCAGCAAAGAAAGGCGGCGGAATTGGACATAAGATATATACACAGCTTATGAATGGTGTATCACATATGTTACCTTTCGTTGTAGGCGGAGGTATTCTGATTGCCATAGCATTTCTTATTGATGGACTTAATGTTGATATGAATGCACTGTCAGAGGCAGAACGAAGCAACTTTGGTACGATAACACCTGTTGCGGCACTGTTTAAGTCTATCGGTGGAGCAGCATTTGGCTTCATGCTCCCTGTTCTGGCAGGATTTATTGCAATGGCCATTGGTGACAGACCGGCACTTGCACTTGGTTTTGTTGGTGGTTATATCGCAGCTAATGGAAAGTCTGGATTCTTAGGCGCTCTGGTAGCAGGTTTTGCAGCAGGATATATTATAGTTCTTTTAAGAAAGATATGTGATAAGTTACCAGAGGCATTGGAAAAGATAGCACCTGTACTTATATATCCGGTAGTGGGTATTCTGGTAATAGGACTTGGAATGACATTTATTGTAGAGCCTGTAATGGGTGGGATTAACACAGGACTTAACAGCTTCCTTGCAGGAATGGGAAGTACAAGCAGGGTTCTTCTTGGATTCATACTTGCAGCCATGATGGCAATTGATATGGGTGGTCCGTTCAATAAAGCAGCATATGTTTTTGGAACTGCTTCCATTGCAGCAGGTAATTATGATATAATGGCAGCAGTAATGATAGGTGGTATGGTTCCACCATGTGCGATTGCTCTTGCAACAATACTTTTTAAGAATAAGTTTACTAAGGAAGAAAGAGATGCTGGTCCAACTAACTTTATTATGGGACTTGCATTTATAACAGAAGGTGCAATACCATATGCGGCAGCAGATCCTTTACATGTAATACCAGCATGTATCATAGGTTCAGGTGCAGCAGGTGCTGTCAGTATGTTTTTCAAATGTACTTTAATGGCACCACATGGCGGCATTTTCGTATTCCCTGTAGTACGCAATGCAATATATTATGTGATTGCACTTGTGGCAGGAACTATCATCTCAACAATATGTTTAGGGCTCTTTAAGAAGAAAGCAGCCTAAGAAAGGTGGTTTTTAATTATGAAGGAATTTAAGTACGTTATTACAGATGCAGAAGGCATACATGCTCGTCCAGCAGGAGAGCTTGTAAAGGCTGCTAAGGAATTTAGCAGTAAGATTACAATTATTAAGGATGGCAAGTCAGGAGACTGCAAGAAAATCTTCGGTGTTATGGCACTTGCAGTAAAATGTGGAAATGAAGTTACAATTACTGTAGAAGGTGAAGATGAAGAGGCTGCAGCAGCTAAGATTGAAGAATTCATGAAGAGCAATATGTAGCAGTCAGGAGGTGCACATGAATAAATATACTGGAAAAAGTGTATTTGGAGGCATTGCTATAGGTAAGATAATGGTGTATGAGAAAGGTGAACATCAGGTTAAGCGTGTAAAGATTACTGATGCAGAAGCAGAGAAGAACCGTTATTATGAAGCTGTAGAAATAGCCTTTAAACAACTGGGGGAACTTCATGATAAAGCACTTCGCGAAGTTGGCGAGGCTAATGCGGCAATATTTGAGATTCATCAGATGATGCTTGAGGATGACGATTATAAGGAATCTGTTGAGCATATTATCGAGAGTCAGATGGTGAATGCAGAATATGCCATAGCCCAGACAGGGGATAATTTTTCACAGATGTTTGCAGCCATGGACGATGAATATATGCGTGGAAGAGCAGCAGATGTCAAAGATATTACAGAAAGACTGTTAGGAATACTTTCTGGCAATACAGGAAGCGGTGTAGATGTAGACGAGCCTGTTATTATGGTGGCAGAGGATCTGGCACCATCAGAGACAGTCCAGATGGATAAGAGCAAGATATTATCATTTGTTACACAGAAGGGTTCAGTTAATTCACATACTGCCATTCTTGCAAGAACAATGGGAATTCCGGCTTTAATTGGTTCAGATATTGTTATTGATGAATCTCTTAATGGCAAGCTTGGCGTTGTCGATGGAACTAACGGTGTCGTATATATTGAACCTGATGAGGCAACCCTGTCAGCAATGCAGGAGGAACAGCGCAAAGACAATGAGAAGAAAGCTCTTTTGCAGGAACTTAAAGGCAAGGAAGATGTGACTTTAGATGGCAAGAAGATTAAGCTTTACTCTAATATTGGTAACATTAAGGATCTCGCAAATGTTATTGCCAATGATGCAGCAGGAATCGGACTGTTTCGAAGTGAATTCATATATCTTGAATCTGATACATTTCCAACAGAAGAAGAACAGTTCAACATATACCGTACTGTAGCTGAAAGCATGGCTGGAAAACCGGTAATTATAAGAACTCTTGATATCGGTGCTGATAAGCAGTGTGATTATTTCGGACTCGATAAAGAGGATAATCCTGCTCTTGGTCTTCGTGCAATAAGAATATGTCTTACAAGACCTGAGATATTCAAGACACAGTTACGCGCCCTTTACAGAGCAAGTGCGTATGGAAACATATCTATAATGTATCCTATGATAATCAGTGAACAGGAAGTTGATAAGATTAAGGTTATTGAGAATGAAGTTAAGGCTGAGCTTACAGAGCAGGGAATTGAATTCGGTAATCCTAAGAGTGGAATTATGATTGAGACTCCGGCTGCTGTAATTATGAGCCGCCAGCTTGCTAAGAAGGTGGATTTCTTCAGTATCGGAACTAATGACCTGACACAGTACACGCTAGCGATTGACCGTCAGAATACAAAGCTTGATGATTTCTACGATGCTCATCATCCAGCCATTCTTGCCATGATAAGAATGGTTGTTGAGAATGCACATGCAGAGGGCATCTGGGCAGGTATCTGTGGTGAACTCGGTGCAGACACAACACTCACAGAAGAATTTCTTAAGATGGGTGTCGATGAGCTTTCAGTTTCAGCAGGCAAGGTGCTGGCTGTGAGGAAGGTGATTCGTGAGACGAGGATTTCTTAGGAAAACTGTTGTAAGGGTATTGTTGAGAGTTCTTTGGTTAGTGAGCGTTCTGGGTGTGCTTTTGCAATTTTCCTATAAGAAACATATTTATTAAGCATTGATAGGTTAATTCACCAATAAAATTGAAAAATATGGAATAAAAAGCCTATAAGAGCGGTCAACTCGAGACATCTTATAGGCTTTTTTAATTAAAAACAAGACAAAGATAGCAGACATATATAAAATAAACCTATAAGTGTTGTAAAAATACGACTATTGATAGGTATCATAATAAGGAGAATCAGCTAATGGTAAAGAAAATAGTGAGAGACCCATTCTTTCTGGCACAGAAATCAGTGGATGCAACAGAGTCGGATAAACAGGTGGTTACAGATTTACTTGATACATTAATAGCCAATCTTGACCACTGTGTCGGGATGGCTGCTAATATGATTGGAGTCAAAAAGAATATTATTGTGGTGGCAGCAGGACCATTTCAGTTTCCAATGATTAACCCGGTAATAACTAATAAGTCGGGAGAATACCAGACTGAGGAAGGATGCTTGTCATTAGAAGGTGTGCGTCCATGTACGAGATATCAGGATATTGAAGTGGATTATCTTGACCAGAATTTTAAGAAACAGCATAGAAAATATTCAGGTTGGACAGCGCAGATAATCCAGCATGAGATTGACCATTGTAATGGGGTTGTAATATAAGATAATTGTTATATAGGAAGGCAAATTGTACCCATCGTGTCCTTGATACGGGGGTACAATTTTTAAAAATATCCGACAGAGGTAATTTGAATATAGAGCAGGCACTTTTCTTTAAAGAATAGTGCTGCTCTATATTTTTGAGAGAAAAGTGTAATACACTAAATAAAGTGTAATATATCATACACCTTTTCTCTGATTTTTCCATATAATTTGATGAACTTTTTAAAATCTCACGCCGTATATCATGCGGTGTTTTTAAGAATATTTTTCAATAATTCTTAAAAATTCACAAAGTGTTACAGTAGGTACATCGCGTGTAATACCATTCTTGTTTCCATCAATGCATTTTATTCGACAAATAAATCAATCAACATATTCTATAACAAACAGGTTGTCAGAGATAATGATGCAGCGGCCTCGTTTAATTTGATTTTTTTTATTTTAGATATTTTTGCCTTAATACTGAAATCATTTTTGGGGATATTTCCTGATAAAACTTATTTTTCAGTTATACACACAAAGGTTTGCTATATTCACTTTCTTTAATACCAGATTAATTAGAATTGTCGGATACCATTGATTCACTTAAATTTTTAAGATTTATTACTGCGGTAGCTGCAAGATGTGGTCAGATGGTTAATGTGGCAGAAATTGCAAGAGACGCAGATATTAATCAGACACAGGCAAAAGATTGGCTTGAAATTTTGGAAACTCTTGGTATTATTTTTTATCTTCAT
>UMDQ01020146.1_pt1 | contig 14095 bp, 9 predicted proteins | sample 1964531 | NCBI WGS metagenome assembly UMDQ01 (sample SAMEA4835998, study PRJEB28245) | human gut metagenome | biome: gut microbiome; material: fecal sample | place: Denmark | collected 2008
CTCCTGTCTACGCATTTAGGGGGCAAAAAGCCCACGGAAATCAAGACTTTTCGGCGGTGGTCGGTGGGGTGGCAGAATGATTTATCAAATACCTGCCGGAACGGACTTTGAAATGCGTAGGAAAATCTTTCCGGCGCTGGTTTTCCTGCCGGTTCTGTGGTATGCTGGAATAAGACAAAAAACGACAGGAGTTGACACGATGGCCGAACAGGAAATGTTACTGGACACTGATACCATCAGGGCCGCCGTCGCCGGTGAGAAGTGGGCTAAAGATAAAGTGATCGAACACTACACCCCCATGATCGACGAGCTGGCCGTTGACGAGGATATGAAGCAGCACCTTATTCTGAAGCTGCTGGAAGAACTGCCACACTTCCCGATGGAACAGGAATAAAAAAGAGCGCCGGACGCAGAGGCATACAGCCCCCGCGCCCGGCGCTTTGCTATGCTTGGATCACTCGTCCGTGAAATGGAACTGCCGCGCCTCAAAGTCGGCGTCGTGCATGGTGTCCAGCTTGTCGGCGGTCTGGCGGGCCAGCGCCGCCATGTCCTCGTCCATGTCCGGCAGGGCGGCCCGGATGTTGGCCGCCGTCCTGCGCCGGTCGCTCTTGTGATACATACAGATCAGGTTTTCTTCTTCCACGGTAAACTGCATTGTCATACCTCCAATTCGTTTTTCTTGGTTCTGGCCGGGGGCTTTTTCGGGGCTTGGGCCTGTTTGCTTTCGGATAGCTGCCTGCGGATGGAAGCGCGGGGCCTCCGCACTTCCTTGTCCCGGTTCTCGTCCCTGCCGATCACCGCATACAGGCCGTGCCGGTCTTTCATGCCGGTAAAGGCCAGAGATTTATAGGGCAACATGGAAAACAGCCGGTCGGTGTCCTTGCTGGATGCCATCTGCACGAAATACGGGGACAGCTCCACCATGAAATGCGTCTTGTTGGGGCTGTTGGGGGCGGACAGATCTTTCAGCCCGGCCACGATCCGCTGCGCCTCGGCCAAAATCATGCCGTCATGCAGCGCCGTGACGTGGGCCTTGAAGTCGCTGGGCGCAAGCTGCGCCCGGCCTTTCTGTTCCTGCCGCAACAGCTCCCGCAGGTGTTCCGGCTCATTAGGCTTGGCCTCATACCGCAGGAACGCCCCCAACTTGGGATCGGGCCGCCCGTCGAAGTACAGACCGGCGGGCTGCTCCCGGTCGCCCTTTTCATAGTGCAGGATGATGTTGTCGACCTGTACCGCCTCGGCTGCGACGTGCCGGAAGTGCTGGGGATAGTCCAGCTCATAGAGATTGCCGCGAATGACGCCCCGCACCTTGCCGGTCAGCTCCACGGCGTAGGCCAGCACCCGGTCACGGGTCTGCTCCCCGTAAAACTTCCATGTGTTGTGCTGCGGGGTGCCTTGCAGGTACACATCACTTTCCCGGAAACAGTGCGTCCCGGACGGGCGGGACATCCACAAAAGCGTCCTGTCCTCGGCCTTGTCGCTGGCAGCGGCCCGCCCGATGATCTCCTTGTCGATCTCAAAATCGTTGCGATAAAAGGCGGTGTTCTGCCGCATGAGCTGTTCCAGCGCGGCCAGAACATCCACATTCTCAAACCTGTTCATGGCGTCACACCTCCAATTCCTGTGCTTTCTCCCGCTGCGGCGGTTTCTTCTGCTGTTCCTCCTTGACGGCTTTGAGCTGCGCCCGGATGGACGGCTTTTTCTGTTTCTGCGCCGGGCGCTGGGGCTGCTTGGGCTTTCGGGCCTCCGCCTTGGCTGCCTCGGCCACGTCAAACAAGGAAATCTGTTCCCCGGCTTTGGCCTTGGCTTCCAGCTCGCTCATGGTCGGGGCATTGTTCAGAACGCCGTCGATCATGTTGTAGTTCTGCTCGGTCGTCATTTCAGCGGCCTTGATGGGGCTTTCCTGCTGGGCGGGGATGGCAAAGGCGTCCGTGCCGTTGCCCATGATAAGATACTTGCCGTCCTCGGATTGGTGGTGGAAACCATAGCCTGCGGCTTCCAACTGCTCCCGGTTCATATCCGTTACAAGGAAACTGCCCCGTGGGGTCTGGATGCTCTCGCCGGTCAGCAATTCCCGTGGCGTAAGCTGTTTTTCCCGCTGCAAGAAGAACTCCGGCACCGGCGTAAAGCCTAAGCTGTCACAGTAATGGGCTTCCTCCTTGCCGCTGCGGGTCAGCACCACAACGTCGGAAACGGAAAGGCTGTGGCCGGTGAAGTCGGCGGGACGGTCAAGGTTGAATGTACGGTAAATATCCTCCAGCGTGGTTTTGCCGTCCAGCGGGGCCGTGTAAACCAGATCGTAATTCTGCCGGTCAACGGCCAGCCCCGCTTCTTGCAAGCTCTCGTAAGCCTCATAGCGATAATTCCGTGTTTCCGGCCCGTCTTTGAGCTGGTAGATGGTAAAGGTATCGCCCTGCTTCGGGGGATCGACGGTGAAATACGGGTTTTCCCATTGGGTGAACGGCATATCCGGCATGGCCTTGTAGCTGCCGTTCTCCACCACATAGGGCCGCACCCGGTCAAAGCCGATTTCCTGTGCCACACGGGAAAGGCTTTCCAGTACCACGGGATCACTCCGCAGCCGTTCCATGCGGGTGAAGTCCTCCACAAGATAATTCTGGCCCGCCCGCACATGGAGAATATCGGCGGCGCTCATGCCGTCCTTGCTTTCCATGCCCAGCGTCAGATGGGCGTAGGGTCGGCCATCGGTGTTCAAATCCTTGGCCTCGCTGTTATAGGGCTGGCTCCGCAGCTCGTCGAACCGGGCCTTGGCTTCCTCAAAGGTGGCGAAATGCTCTATCGGGGTCTGCTGCTCGGCATTGGTGGCCCATGTTTTCAGGTTGGGAATGATGTAAAAGCCCCATTCCCGGCTTGCCTCCGGCGCGGCGGCGCTGCGCTCGGCCAGCGTCTTTTCGGCACGTTCCCGCACATCGTCCCGCAGCGGCACCGTATAGAGGGTGGACACAGAGGAAAAACCCACATTGTTGAAAACGTAGTCCACATCGGCCTCTTTCAAGGCTCCTGCCGGATAGTAGTCGGCCCGTGATGGGGTGTCGCTCACCTTGCCGTCCGAAATATCATGGTTCAATCCCGTTTCCAGATGGGTACAGATTTTGCCGTCCACGGCCAGCGTCACATAGTACCAGCCCATTAAACCGCCGGTCTTTTCGTCGGCTCCCTCGTTGAACTCTACATTGAGCAGCGTGTAGGGCTTCAAGCCCTTTTGGGCTGCGATCTCGTTGTCCTTGGCCTCCCGCTGCAACAGCGCGGGCAGGGCCGCTTCCTTGGTGGCCTTGACGATCTCCGGGTTGTACTGTACCAAAGTACGGTTGACACATTCCGTCTGCACCTTGACCGTCTTGGCTTTCGGCGTCAGGTGGTTGCCGATAAACAGGGACGCGCCGTTGTCAAAACGGATCGTCATATCGCTGGTGCCGCGCCATTTGCCGGTACAGGGGGACGTGTGGATTTCGCCGGTCTTACAGCCAAACGCCTGCGCGATCGCATCAATTTTGGCCTGCAAGGGCAGGTCTTTGTATCGGTCAGCGATTTCCATCGCCTTTTTCTGCAACTCCGTCAGGGTTTCGGCGGGGGCCACCTGCGGCTCGGCGTCGGAAGTAACTTCCGGCTCCGGGGCGGTTTCCGGCTCCGGCTCCGGCACGGGTTCTTGTTCCGGCTCCGGCTCTGGTGCCGGTTCCTGTTCCGTGGTGGGTTCCTGTGTCGGCTGCTCCTGTTCCTTGGCATACAGCTCCTTGACGGCTTCCTGCGTCAGCTCCCCGGTGTTGAGCTGATCCATCAACTCCCGGCACCGTTCCGGCGTCCCGACATACAGCACATCCCCGATCTTGGCCCTGCCGTTATCCTGCGGGATATAGGCTTGCAGCATATACAGGTTTTCCCGGCTGTCGCTGCGGGGGTTGGCGTGTACCCGGTAGAAGTAGTCCGGCTCGGCCTGTTCCTGTGCCGCCTGCGCCCGCTGTTCTCGGCTGCTGTTGCGTTGCAGCTCCGTGGGCTTGATGCCGGAAAGGGGCTGAATACAAGCAATCCTGTCCGACGCATAGTAGGCATTGTCGTTCAAAAGCCGCTGCCATGCGCCCACACTCGGCGCCCAGCGGAAACCGTGTTCTTTCAACTGCTGGCGGGCGTCCACCTCCGGCTTGCCGTCAAAGAACACCTGCAAGCGGCCTTGTTCCCGGTTGGCCTCCACATGGCCGCCGTCAAATTCCCAGCCCACATAGGCCACTTCATTTGCGCGGGTCAGGCTTTCGATCCGCTGCCGGACACGGCGGATTTCCGCATTGTTGTTGGACAGCTCCCAGCTCTGAAACGGCTTCTTTTCATAGTGCCAGCTGGACGCCATATCTGCTTTCAGGTTTTCAAGGTTTTCAGGAGAGAGGTGCGGGCAGCCGTCCAGCGTACCGTGTTTGCGGTAATAGGCATTGACCGCTTTCATGGTTTCCTGCGCCTTTTCCAGACCGGCCAGCTTTTTTTGCAGCTTGGGAATGGCCTGCGGGTCGTCCTGCCGGATGCCGCCCATGCCGGTGCTGCGGATTTTATCAAGCAGCCCTTGGATGTACTGCCATTCCTGCATATTGCTGTCGCGGGCCGCGTTCTGTTTCTCTTTCTGGCGTACCGGGAAATTGGAACCACCGGCAATCAAAATGGACGGAACACGGGCGTCAATCTCATAGCCATGGTTCATGTTGGCGGCCAGTTTCCGCGCATAGGTGTCAAGCAGGCTGTCGATCTTCTCATGGTACATGGGATCGACGCGCCTTTTCTGTTCCTGTGCCAGCGCAAAGGCTTCATCCACATAATGCCGGTACTCGGCTGTGGCGCTGCCGGGCTTGTAGTCGGAAAAGCTGTTCATTTCCTTGGCACGGCGGGCCGCGCCCTCATTGATGGAATAGTAGTAGTCGGACGCCGCAGGTTCTTTTGTTGGCTGTTCCAGGGCTTCTTGCTGGGGCGGCTCTTTGACCTCCTGCGGCTGGGCCGGGGCCTCATAGCCAGCCGCCGCATATTCCTCCACGGTCATACCGGCATCGGCGGCCTCCTGTGCAATTTCCGCCTCCACCTGCGCTTTGTAGTCCTGCAAGCTCTGGTCGAAGTCGGTCAGTTTCGGCATTTCCGGCAAAGGCTCTCCGTGGTTGAGCAGCGGACGGCACTCCATAGCGTAGTCCACCAGCGCCCCATAGTAGGCGGTTTCCTCCGGCGTCAGGGTGTCGCTGGACGCCAAACGGGTCTGCGCCTCCTGTTCCAGCCGGGACAGGTTGCAATGCAGCTCCATGTAGGGGATGATCTCGGTGAGAAAGGCTTCCCGGCTGGCGTGATCCTCCGCCCATGCCTCCGGCCCGCCCTGTCGGGTCAGATGGTCTTTCCATTTTTCATCGTTGAGATAAAAGGTCTGATACTCCCGGATATGCTCAATCAGGGAACCGGCCCGGTCGCCAAAATCCTGCCGCCCGGAATAGCTGTGCGGCTCTCCTTGGAATGTAAAATCAATGCGGAAGTCGGTCTTGTCATAGTAGCCGCCGCCCCGATGTTCTGCGTCCAGCCGGGCAAACAGGGCGCCGGCCTCATGCAGCGGCATTTGCTGGCCCATTTCCAGATCGGGGCTTTCGGTGAAAAGGATCGTCACAACCGGCTCTGCCGCGGGGTCAAGGGTGGGCTGCTGTGCGGCCTTGGCCTCTGCGATTTCCCGGTCAATCCGGCTTTTCACCAGCTCGTCCACATGGCCGTGCTGCATTTCATAGCCATGTTCGCAAAACTCATTGATAAGGGCAATCACCTTGTCTGTGTTGTCCACGGCCTCGGCGTACTCCACAATCAACCGGCGTTCCTCGTTGCCCATGCGCTGTCCGTCACGCTCGGCCCAGTCGATCAGAGCGTTGGCCCGTTCCGTGGGGGTGGCCTCCGGCATAATGGGCTTGTTGTTCAAAAGGCCGTCAATCCCATTCCACGGCTGCGGCTCTGGCTGGGCCTCGGCCTGTTGCAGCGTCCCGTCGCCGGAAAGGACAAAGCCCTGTGTCTGAATGGCGTCCAACGTGCCTTGCGTCACCTCGCCGGTGGATTTCACATCGGCGTCAATCAGGGTTTGTAGCATGGCTTTCACACTGTCGGTCATTTCCTGCTGCTGTTCCGGGGGCAGCTTGGCAAACACACTGTCGGGGGCAGGCTGCTCGGCGGCCTGTTCCACGGTCTGCTGCGCCTGCCGCTGTTGCTGAAGCTCGGCAAGGTGGCCGTCGATGGTGGTAATCAGCTCATGGGCGGTGGCCCGGATGGTTTCAAGGGACGCCCGCAGCTCTTTCAGGTCTTTGCCGGAACTCCAACCGGCCACATACCCAAAGGAATAGTCGGACGTGTCCAGCCCGTAGTGCTGGCAGACGGCATAGGCCACGCTCTCGGCCTGCACCTCGCGGGTGCGGCTGTCGGGCCGGTCGGCCTGCTCGGTCACAGGGGTCTCCGGGTCAATGGCGTGGAGCTTGGCATGGGCAATCTCATGGATGGCTGTTTTCAAAGTTTGCAGCTCACTCATGTTCTCCTGTATGGCGATCCGCTTTTCCGTCAGGTGGTAGTAGCCGTGAGAACCACCGGGGATGTCCTCAAAGGCCATCGGGACGGGGGAAGTCTGTTCCAGCGCCTTGAAGAAGTCCTCGTATTGCTCCACACTCCCGGCCAGCTCGTCCACACCGATAGAGGGCAGCGGTTCGCCCTCGGTCTGGCTCACGTCAAAGACAGACACGATCTTGAACGCCGGAACTTGGATTTCTTTTTTCTCGGTGACGGGGTTGCCGTCCTTGTCCATGACCGGCTGGCCCTGTTCGTCCAGCTTCGGCACTTCCTTTTTCACCTTGTAGGGGGCGGGGGCCAGAATCTTGATGCCTTTCTCGTCTTTCTTGACGTGACGGTGAAATTCATCCCGCCACTTGTTGTAGCCAGCCACAAGCTGGCCGCCCTGTATGGCGATCAGCAGCGTATTGTTGAAGCTGTAACTGTGGAACTTCGCCATAGAGGTGAGATAGGCTTTGTAGCGTTCACTCTCGAAAAGTTCCTGTATGCCGGTTTCCAGCCGGTCAGTGATCTCTTTCATGCGGTCTGCGCTGTTCTGGCTGTTGAGAATGATAGGGACGACGGGCGGCGGGGCCGCAGCTTCGGCGGTGGGTGCTACCTCTGGCTGCACCGTCCGGGCCGGGGCCTCGTCCCGCAGAATTTCCGGCGCGGGATAGGCCATCACCCGGTATTCCTCCGGCACCGGCTGGCCCTCATGGACACGCTGCCACTCGTCGCCGCTTTTCACCAGATAGCCGTAGTCGGTGAAAACACCATGCTCCGTATTGGCAATATGCAGGCCGAAACGGGGCAGGAAAATTCCCGCTTTCCATTCCTCCGGCATATCCACCATGCCGGAACGGTTCAGGTAGTAGTCACCCAACTGGCCCGTGCCGGTGACATCCGGCAGATGCACATAGTAGTCCACGTTGTCGGGGTAGTCGATGATCTGTCCGATGCTGTGGAAGTCGCTCTGCGGGCTTGTCAGGGCGGCGTTCAGCTCCGCAAGCTCGGCGGCGTCCAGCTTTTCCAGCCTCGCGGCAAGGAAGTTCAGTTCGTCCACATCGGCGGACAACACCAGATCGCGGGGCAGCTTAATGGGACGCTCCTGCGTGCTTCGGTAGTCGTACAAGAAAAAGTCCTGCGGATTGTCGGCACTGATCCCGATTTCCCGCAGGGCTTCTTGCAGCTTTTCGGTTGTGGTCGGCAAAGAAAACCAAAGGCCCTCTTTGCCTTGCTCATAACGCTGTCGGTTATGAAGCAGGATAGAAAACACTTCGCTCATTTGGTCGCTCCTTTCTAAAAAATGGCATAAGAAAAGCAGGAAACCTTTGAAAGATTTCCTGCTGGGTGGTGCCGCCGGTGGGCGGCAAATTATTCGGTTGTCTAAAATGCTAATTACATATTAAGTATGGCAGCAATAACTTCTGGTGCATCTTTGTTAATTTCATGGCCTGCACCGCTGACAATTTGCAAAGTTGCTTGGGAAAGTAACTCATTTAACTTTTTCGATGCTTTTAGATTGGCCCTATCTTTTTCTCCACACAAAACAGTAACAGGACAGGTAATCTTGCTTAATTGTGAAGTAAAATCCAATGACCGCATCGAATGGGACAGTTTAATTGTGTCACTTTTTGATAATCCCATGTTGTAAAAACTCTTAGCGGGCATACAGCGGAACAAGAGATTTTGGGCAATACCGCACAAAAAAGCAAAACGAAGCCAAATTATGATATAATGAACGCATGGATAAACAGATGACGATTTCCGCATTCAGCGATGAGTTGGCGCAGGTGCGGACAAAGAAAAGAGAGTTTCTGACTCAGATCGAACGAATTGTCCCGTGGAAGGAATGGCTATCCCTGATTCGGCCGTGCTATTACAAAGGAGAGCGTGGCAATAAACCCTATCCGCTGGAGACTATGCTGCGGCTGTATCTGCTGCAAAATCTGTACGACCTGAGCGATGAGGCAACCGTAGCAGAAGCAATCGACAGTCGTGCATTTTCGGATTTCTGCGGTGTCGATTCCAGCAATCAGGTTCCGGACGGCGATACCCTTGGCCGTTTTCGCAATCTGCTGATCAAGAACGGACTGCAGGAAAAGCTGTTTGCCCAGGTGGTCGCCGCGCTTATGGAACGAGGCCTCATTCTGAAAAAGGGAACGATTGTGGATTCCACCATTATTTCCGCCCCTTCTTCTACGAAAAACAAGGAGAAAAAGCGGGATCCGGATGCCCATCAGGTGAAAAAGGGCAACACCTGGCATTTCGGCTATAAGGCACATATCGGCATTGACAAGGACAGCGGACTGGTTCATACCGTGGAGGCAACGCCAGCCAATGTCCATGACGTCACAGAAACGTCAAAGCTATTGACCGGAGAAGAAGAGAGCGTTTACGGTGACAGCGGTTATCTCGGTGCGGGAAAACGTGATGATGCGATTATCCGCAACAAGGCTGGCCGCAAAATCAAATACAGAATCAACCGTCGTCCATCCCAAGTGAAGAAACTGAGCAAAAGCGGCCAGTATGCCGCAAAGAAAGCAGAACACGCAAAGTCCGCTGTCCGCGCGAAAGTAGAGCACGTATTCGGTGTCGTCAAGAAACAGCTGCGTTTCCGAAAAACACGATACCGAGGGCTCGAAAAGCAGAGAGCCAAATTCAATATCATGTTCGCATTGGCGAATCTGATTCTGGCTGACAGGCCCTGCCTGGCAGCTTGAATCAGTGCGCTCTGTGGGCAAAAGTATGGGGCAATCCTATTGCTTTTTACTAAATGGCTTTCCAACAATGTGTATTTTAGCATTTGTGCGGTGTTGCCTTTGAAAATCTATCAGTAATGTTGGTACTTTGTATTGTGCGCCGATTAAGACCAGCGAAGCCACTTTATCCCCATGACGAATAGTAAAGTCGAGGGCAAGCAGCGCCCCTAACGATAGGCCACAAATATAAAGCGGCTCTGTTGCATCAGAATACTGCCGTTCAAGATTAGCCAAAATCCGGGAGTAGGATATTTCATTCCCCATTGAAGAAAAAAGCTCTGGACACTCGACATTAGAAGTTGAAAGTTGACAGACTACATCTTTCCAGTCTTGTGCTGTTTGTCCCAATCCGTGTAGAAGAACTGTTTTCATTTTTTCCCTGTTACATCCCCTTTCCTGTGATAGAGCAAATAATCTACCCCAAAGCACACGAGAGAAAGCGCAAGGGTGATCCCGCTGTTGAATATGTCAGATGTAAAATCAAACTGGACTTGCGGTAAAAAACAAGCTGTAATATGAGTAATTGCAATCGGTACTGGTATTAAAACCAGCAGGGCAAAGCCAAATGCCCGCCACAAGTTTTTTCTGCACTTGCGGAAAATTATATACATTGTCCAGATTGCAGCAATCACAATCAGCGTTATGCAAACGCCCAACGTGAATATAACTGACCTTTTCAAAAGCAAAGACAATATTGCCAGTAGCGGAAAAGGGATAACACTGACTACAACTAAGGTTTTCAAAACGATCCTTGTTCTGGAAATCAGACTTGGAAGCAACATAAGCCATGCAGCTATAATTGAAGCAACAGCAATCAATGACCACGATAATCTGTCCGAAGTAAAATAGTCGCAGATCAAGCACACACATCCAGCGATTAAAGCTGCCGCAGAAACAACTACCAAAATAATGCGCTTGCCTCTTTCGGATAAGTGGTAACTACGCTTTTTATATAGTAGCTCGTCTGGCTCGATCATTTCATCTTTAATCAGGTAATCAGAAGATACATTGAAGATGTCGCTAAGCTGGGCGATAAAATCCAGATCGGGGGTAGATTGTCCCAATTCCCATTTTGAAATCGTCTGCCGTGTAACCGTTACCTTTTCGGCAAGCGCCTCTTGGGAAAGTCCGCGCTGCTTTCTTAGTTTTTGTATTTTCTCTCCGAGGGTCATAATGAAGTTTCCTCCTGCTATTGTTTTTAGAAAATCATAGCAAATAAGGCGTTCTATTTCTACCAACGCAAGCAGGAACCGCCGCAACGAACCATTGCGCTATCATTTTTTAACGCACAATCAGCTATTTCTTTGATTATACCAGTGAAAACAGTTTTTTGAAACATGATAATTGTGAACGCGGAGAGAAAAACAGGGGTTTGGGGATTTCCCCAACAAGCAAAATTCCCGGCCCGGCAGGGTGGCCGGGTCAGGGATTTATCGGAAGTGTGGCTACACTTCCTATGCTTGCTACGTTACTCCGTCAGCTTCTTTTCTCCACGCGGTAGTTGACGTACTTCCCGCCGGTATCGGCCAAAAGCACCGTCCCGTCGTAGGTTTTCCCGGTTTTCATGGAGCGCAGGCCCTTTACCTTTGCCTTTCCGTCTTTGAGCAGCGCGGCGGCGATCTTCGGGGTGAACGTCTTGCCCCGTTCCTCAAAAAATCGGTCATTCTTCCACATGACAAACTGGCAGGCCCGGTTTCCGCAGTAATAGTTTTTCTTGCCCTCGTAGACGGCTTCGCCGCAGCGGGGACACTTGCCGATAACCACACGCTCGGTTTGAAACAACTTCTGCGCGTCCTCGCTGATCTGCGAATATCGGGAAATCAGGCTCCGGGTCATTTCCTCAATGCCCACCATGAAGCCCTCCGGGTCGGCCTCGCCCTTGGCAATGGCCGTCAGCTTGGTTTCCCATTCCGCCGTGAGCTGGGGAGAAGTCAGCACTTCCGGCAGGACACACACAAGGTTGTGGCCGTCCTTGGTGGGAAGTAGCTGCTTGCCTTTGCGTTCCACAAGGCCCATCTGCACCAGCTTTTCCAGAATGGAAGCGCGGGTTGCCGGGGTTCCCAAACCTTGGCGCTCGGCGTCCTCCGGCATATCCTCGGCCCCGGCACGTTCCATAGCAGACAGCAGCGTATCTTCGGTATAGGGCTTGGGCGGCGTAGTGAAATGCTCGGTGATACTGGCCTCCACCGGGTCAAAGGTCTGGCCCTCGGTGATTTCCGGCAGCTCCCGTGCCAGCTCCGGCGCGTCCTCGTCGGCGTCGGTCTTGAACAACGCCTTGAAGCGGCGCTCAATCTCTTTCCAACCGGGGGTGAGAATGGTTTTTCCCTTGGCGGTGAACTCGTTCCCGGCGCAGGTGAATGTGGCGGTGACAGCCTCATACACATGGGGCGCAGCCACGGCACACAGCAGCTTGCAGCACACAAGGGACAGCAGTTTCTTTTCGCCCTCGGTCAGCCCGTCAAAGCCTTTCTGCACAAACTCCATCGTGGGGATAATGGCGTGGTGGTCGGATACCTTTTTGCTGTTCAGCACCCGGCCAAACTGCGGGGCAATGTCCAGCCCCGCCGCAAAGGAAAGCAGCGGCCACAGGCCGGACACGATGCTTTCCGCCGTAGGCTGCATATCGTCGGTAAGATACTGGCTGTCGGTGCGGGGATAAGTCAGCAGCTTCTTTTCATAGAGCTGTTGGGCATAATCAAGGGTCTGCTTGGCGGTAAATCCAAACAGGCGGTTGGCCTCCCGCTGCAAGGAAGTGAGGTCATACAGACGGGGCGGCTGCTCCGTCTTTTTTTCACGCTTTACCGATACACAAACGGCCTGCGCTCCTGCACAGGCCGTCTTGGTGGCGTCGGCGTCGTCGGGGTTCATAAAGCGGTCGCTGGCCGCCTCCATGCCGCCCGCCGCGATATGGACAACGTGGTATTTCTCTTTCTTGAAATTGCTGATCTTGGCCTCCCGGTCAACCAGCATATTGAGGGTAGGCGTCTGGACACGGCCCACGGTCAGGGTCTTGTGATAGAGGATGGAGAAAAGCCGGGTGGCGTTGATCCCCACCAGCCAATCGGCCTGCGCCCGGCACAGGGCCGATTGATACAGGTCGTCGTAGTCGGCCCCCGGTTTCAGGTGGGCAAAGCCCTCGCGGATCGCGGCGTCCTCCATGCTGGAAATCCAAAGGCGCTTGAACGGCTTTTTGCAGCCCGCCATCTGGTAGACGAAACGGAAAATCAATTCGCCCTCACGCCCGGCGTCGGTGGCGCACACAAGGCCCGTCACGTCGGGGCGCTCCATCAGGGAACGCAGCACGGCAAACTGTCCTTTTTTCTCGGCGGGGATGATGTACTGCCACTCCTGCGGCAAAATCGGCAGGTCGTCATAGCGCCACTTCTTGAAACGCTCGTCATAGGCTGCGGCGTCGGCAAGGGAAACAAGGTGGCCGATACACCAGCTCACCAGATAGCCGTTTCCCTCCATGTAGCCGTCCTTTTTCTGATCCGCACCGATCACGCCCGCAATGCTGCGGGCGACGCTCGGTTTCTCTGCAATTACCAACTGAATACTCATTCCTTATTCCTCCTTATCCTGCGCGGGTTCCTCGTCCTCCGGGGCCGGTTCGTCCTCGTCGTCCTCGTCCTCGCCAAAATCGTACTCGTCCAGCTCGTCGCCGCCCTTGGTGTCGGCCTTGGGCTTCTTAAACTTGAAGAAGTAGAGAGCCGCGCCGCCGATCAGGGCCACCACAAGGAACACTACAAGGCCGCCCATGTCGGTGCTTTTCGCTTCATCCTCCTGCGGCGGCTCGGTTTCCTCCGGTTCCTGCGGCTCCGGCTCCGGGCCGGTACACTCGGTCATATTGGTTTTACATACCGGGCAATTCGTATTGACGGCTCCCACCGCGCACTTGGTCGTACAGGTACAGGTTTCCGGGGCGGCTTTGCCGTCCTCCAACAGTGCTTGCAGATCGGCGTCGTCCACTTGGTTAAGGAAGTGAACAGCGGTTTCCTTGTCCTCGTTGGCGCGGTCGATCAGGATGTAAAAGTAGTTGCCTGCCTTGGTGGTAACGGTGATAAGCTGCTTATCCCCATAGAAATCATCCACCAGCGTTGCGTTGCCCTCCGGGGTGACAGGTACGCCCTCCGGCTCCATGCCGCCGGTGGTGGGTTCTTCCTCCTGCGGTGCCTCGGTGGTTTCCGGCAAAGGCTCCGGGTTGGGGTCAGTGCCACCGGCAAAAGCGGTGGTGGAAAAGACCGTCAGGCAAAGCACGGCGGCCAGCGTCACGGTAAACGTGCGAATGATCTTATTCTTCATCGGCATTGCCCTCCTGTTCAAAATCCGGCTGCGGGGCCGGGGCGGTCTGCAAAGCACCGCCCCGCAGGAACGCCGCAAATTCCTCCGGCTTCATGTTCAGGCCGCGTACAAGCTGGATGATCTGCAAATTCTCCTGTTCGGTCTTTGCCGCTTCCAGCTCACGAAGCTGCTTTTGCAGCTCCGCGATCTTGGCCTTGGTTTTCTCAATGTCCTTTTCGATACGGTCAAGTTTGTTTGCCATAGTCAAAACTCCTTTCTGGCATCAAGGCAGACGCCCGTAACAATAGAAATGCTGCTGCCAATAACTCGAATTGAGGTTGGTGTAAGAAATAGGGTCGCCACAGTGCAACATCACGGAATTGCCCACATAAATGCCGACGTGGGAAACGCCGGGGGTGTCGTAGGTGCCGACAAAAAATACAAGGTCGCCGGGCTTGGCCTGCTCCGGGGAAACAGGGGTACAGATATTGCAAAGGCCCTGT
>UMDQ01008448.1_pt1 | contig 13971 bp, 7 predicted proteins | sample 1964531 | NCBI WGS metagenome assembly UMDQ01 (sample SAMEA4835998, study PRJEB28245) | human gut metagenome | biome: gut microbiome; material: fecal sample | place: Denmark | collected 2008
CCGGACCTATCGGGCCCATCGGACCTGTCGCTCCCGGCGCTCCTGCCGGACCCATCGGGCCCATCGGTCCCATCGGGCCTGTCGCTCCCGGTGCTCCGTCAAATCCCGGAAACCCCTGTGGACCTCTCGGTCCTTCAGGACCCGGGCATCCCTGAGGGCCTCTCGGACCCTGCGGTCCCCGGCAGCAGCAGGTTCCGTGTCTCCAGCCATATCCCCAGCCGCTTCCGCAATTTCCGCCACAGCCGCCTCTTCTGTTTCCTCCGCAGCCACCTCTTCCATCTCCGCCACAGCCCTGCGTTCCGTCCCAGCGGTCTCTTCCGTCTCGGCCGCAGCAACAGTTCCCATCCCAGTGTCCTCTCTCATCTCCGCCCCGGCAGCTCTCTGCTCTGCAGTCCTCGTTCTCCCAGAAATCATATCCACAATTACGCATGATCAATTCCCCTTTCAGCATATTTTCCTGGCGGACATCCCATACAGGTTGTTCGCTTACTATAATCTATGCTGCCCGTCCGAAACTGCTACTTCTGCGATTTTTTGTCCAAAACTCCTGCTGTCACCTCACTGTCTCCGTTCAATTTGCTGTGTTTTTCTTTTCTCAAAATATTTCCTGTTTAACTGGCATGTCTCCGTCCCCGGCCGGCACCTCTCCGCCAGCTCATTATACCGTTCCGCCGTTTTCCATTCCCCCAGCCTGTCATAGCAGACACACATCTGCAGATACGGAACATATCCCCGGCACTCCGGCATCACAAAACCGTCCTCCCCTGTCAACTTTCCGGTCTGAACTGCCTGCCCGTACCAGAAAATTGCATCGCGGCAGCGCCCGGCCGAAAAGAACCACCATCCGAGATCACAGCAGAGCTCTGGCTTCGGAATCCCCTCAGAAAGTCCGGAAAGCAGAAACTTTAGTGCCCGGTCCCGATCTCCGATCCGGTACATACAGTACGCCCCATGCCTGCAGGCATCCACCCGGTCTTCCCGCCAGCCATCCGGCAGTTCCAGATATTCCGAAAATACGGAAGCGGCATCCCGGTATCTTCTGTGGTAATATAATTCCTTTCCATAATAATACTGATCCCGCGGAGATAATTTCCCCTTCTCCCGGAGCATCTGCTCAAATATCCGAAGATTCCTGTCCGGATCCCCTGTCCCCACTTTCCGGTGCTCGATCATGATATCTTCCCGCACTACTTTCCCAAAGGGTTCCACCGCCTCATGGATGCGCCCTTTCCACACTGCTTTTCCACACCGCCTTAAAAGGCGTTCTCTATAAAAGAAAAATGACGGTGCGCCATCCCCGTCATATCCAACCGCGTATTTCATCATCACTACATCCGCCCGTTCGTCATTCAGCCGTCTCTTCAGATCCATCAGTTTTCTCCACTCTTCCTGCCTTATCACATCATCTGCATCCAGCCAGAACAGGTAATCCCCTGTTCCCTTGGAAAACGCGAAATTTCTCGCCGCTGCAAAGTCATCCTTCCATTTGAAATCATAAACCTTATCCGTAAAAGAGAATGCGATCTCCTTCGTCCGGTCCGTAGATCCCGTGTCCACAATTATGATCTCATCCGCAAATCCACGCACGCAGGACAGGCATCTTCCGAGGACCTTTTCCTCATTGCGCACGATCATGCATAGGCTGATGGATACCATAATCTCTCCCTCTTTGTCCTGTTTCTTCTATTTAATATATGAGAGATGCTCCAATCTGCTATTCTCCCAAACGCAGCAACGGGCAGATCTCATTACAGTTGAAACTACATTTCTGCAAAGCCTGCCGCTTCCATCTGTGAACAGGGATTTCCTGTGGCACAAAAAGGCGCTGATCTGCCATGACCTCTCAGCCATACGCAAACCAGCGCCCATTTACACTTCACTTTTTAACAAACCAGACCGGTTCCGATTCTACTGCCCCTATTCCGCATCTGCCACATAAGCTACAGCAATATCTTCGTAGCCATCTGTAGATGGGATCTCAAAATAAACTTCCTTGCCCGGATTCTTATATGTCATATTGATATCCATCTTATAGTTCATCTCATCAGCTTCGGATGTTGTATGATCTGTAACACTCATTCCGTAGTCCATAAACATCTTCATAGCCTCGCAATAGCCATCTTTGTTGACCGTCATCTCGCCGTTCGACTCATTGATCTTCATGTCCAGAGTGACCCCAAGCTCCTTGTAGGTCTCTGCGGTCGCGCTGGTAACTGCGGTCAGGATCTCGTTGATCTTCTGGTCATCAATAGTAAATGCAAGTTTCCTTGTGTCACCGCTTGTATACATTCTCAAGCCTTTGACAACATCCGTATCCAGATCCATGTTGATCTGTGTGGCCTGAGCTTTCGCAGCTTCCAGATCCATGGCCTGCCTGTACTTGATGCCCATAGTGTTCACATACATGTATCCGTCTGTGTAGAACATATCGATCGGCACTGCGGTTCCAAGCGTATCCGCGGTACCCTTGCATACAAACTGCATGTCTCCGTTCGCGTCCTCTTTCATCATCAGTTTCATATTCATGGACATATCAATATCCTGTCCGAGATAAGACATGGTGATCGTATAGTCCACATCGATATTCGCGCTCGGGAGAGACTCGCTAAGCTGCTGTGCTTCCTCATAGACCTTCAGCGCCTCCGGATCGTTCTCCGCGACAGCGGTCGGAACTGCCTTTACCTGAGTAACACCATTTACGCTCCAGGCACCATTTTTGTCGATCTCATATCCGTCCGCATGACCCGTATTTGTCTGCGCATATCCGGCATTCATCTGCAGATAACCGGAATTTCCAAAATAATAGCACTGTGCCCAACCATCATGATCACCATCGATCCAGTACCAGCCGTTCCGGCAGTAGGAACCGTCATCGTTCTCATACCACCAGCCGTTCATATCCTCGTGCCATTCGCCCGCGAATGCCGGGAAGGACAGTGCCATTGCTAACGGCATCGCTGCAGTAAGGATCATTTTCCACTTTTTCATAAGAGAGACCTCCTTAAAATTCAACAACCGCATCGGTCATCTGCACAAGTTTCCAGATGCCGGAGCGCCTGTTCTGTCACCCATCTGTTCATATACTTCCGTGAGTTCCATATCTCAAGTATAGCAGTTCAACCATGCAATCGCAAACCCTTTTTCCTGTAGACTTCTTACGTTTTCTTTAACTGCAAAAATCCGGCAAAGCGCTTCTGCACGCTCTGCCGGATTCAATCTCTTTTCTTTATTCCAGATATGACTGCTCTGCCTGTATCACTGCGTAATAACTATCCCATTTCTCTGAGATCAGGTTCGCGATCCCCTGTTTTACCTCTTCGTTCGTTTTCCCATACTGGAATGGAACCACCGCGTCGAAAATCAGGTTCGTATGAGTCGTCCCCTTGACCATGCGGAAATCATGGATGGTGACGCCCGGAAAATGTTCGTTGATCATGTCAACAACTTCCTTTTTTGTCTCATTGATCGCCTCGTTATTCACCACGATCGGATCCATGTGGATCACGGCCTCACAGCCAAGTTTTTCCTTCAATTCCTTCTCGATCCGATCGATCACGTCGTGGATCTCAAAGATATCGCAATCCCCTGACACTTCCCCGTGGAGGGAGATCATGCGTCTCCCCGGGCCGTAATCGTGGACCACTAGATCATGGATCCCAAGGATCTCAGGATGAGCCATAACGATCGTCCTGATCTCATTTACAAATTCTCTGGAAGGCGGTTCTCCGAGAAGCGGATTCAGGGTATCCTTCGCCGCGCTAAATCCGGCATACAATACAAAGCATGCCACAAGGCAGCCGCACCATCCATCGATACTAATTCCTGTCACATGGGCCACCGCCATGGAGATCAGAACCGCCGTTGTCGCGATGGAATCGCTCATACTGTCCATAGCCGTCGCTTTCATGGTCTCCGACTGGATCTTTTTGCCGACTGCCCGGTTGTAAAAGCACATGTATCCCTTTACACAGATGGAGACCACAAGGATCCCTACCGCCAGGGCACCTGTCTCCACCGGCTCCGGATGAAAGATCTTCTCTATGGAAGTTTTGAAAAGCTCGACCCCCATGAGAATGATGACCATGGAAACTCCAAATCCGGAGACATACTCGATGCGCCCGTGTCCAAAGGGGTGGTCCGCGTCAGCCTTCATACCGGAAAATTTAAATCCCACAAGAGAGATAAAGGATGATCCTGCATCTGACAGGTTATTGAATGCATCCGCCGTAATAGCGATGGATCCACTGATCACACCCGCCAGATATTTTCCGGCAAACAGAAAAACATTGAGCGCGATGCCCACAATACTGCAGAGCATGCCGTAGGCACGGCGCACATCGCTGTCCCCGAATTGATCCCTGTTTTTAATAAATAAGCCGGACAGTATCGTAATCATGTAAAACACCTCCATCGGTCCGCACACTTGCCGCGCCAAGCCAAAAATCAAGAAATTGTAATTCAGGTCTTCTCACATTCAGCACAGAAAGCCCATCGGCCCGCCGAATCGCTACAAGTTGCTTTCTTCTAACCATCTGTATACTCAAACAGCGAGGAAAAACATGATCTTTCATGTTCTCCTCGCTGTTCTTATATGCCTCAGCATACGAAAAAGTTCCTGCTTCCAGAAAGCTTTCCGATATATTTATTTGTCAAAATACCGATCACTCATCGACATCCTGTGTATCATCCTCGTTGAGAATGATTTTATCTGCTTCCTCAAGCGGAGCATCCGTCTCCTCCTGCGGCTCTTCAGCAGCCGGTGCTTCCTGCTCCTGGATCTTATCCTCGATCTCGCCTGTGCTGAGCTTGATATTGCGGTAACGCTTCATTCCGGTACCAGCCGGGATCAGCTTACCGATAATAACATTCTCTTTCAGACCGATCAGGTGATCGACCTTACCGTTGATCGCTGCCTCAGTAAGAACCTTTGTGGTCTCCTGGAAGGATGCGGCAGATAAGAAGGAATCGGTTGCAAGGGATGCTTTTGTAATACCGAGCATGACCTGTTTGCCCTCTGCCGGCTGTTTGCCTGCAGCGATGAGCTCCTCGTTCATCTCGTTGAAATCAAGAACATCCATGGATACGCCCGGAAGAACGTCGGAATCGCCGCTCTCCTCGACACGGATCTTCTTTAACATCTGACGCACGATCATCTCGATATGCTTATCGTTGATCTCTACACCCTGTAAGCGGTAAACACGCTGTACCTCACGGATCATGTAATCCTGTACGGCACGAACGCCCTTAACCTTCAACAGGTCGTGCGGGTTGATGCTACCCTCTGTAAGAACGTCGCCGGCCTCGAGAACCTGTCCGTCCGCAACTTTGATTCTGGAACCATAAGGGATCAGATAAGTCTTGGAGTTTCCTGTCTCCTGGTCCGTAACGATGATCTCACGTTTTTTCTTTGTATCTTTAATTGTAACAACACCACCGAATTCAGCGATGATCGCAAGTCCCTTCGGGCGTCTGGCCTCGAAAAGCTCCTCGACACGAGGAAGACCCTGTGTGATATCGCCGCCGGCAACACCGCCGGAGTGGAATGTACGCATGGTCAGCTGTGTACCAGGCTCACCGATGGACTGTGCGGCAATGATACCAACAGCCTCTCCGACCTGTACCGGCTGGCCTGTCGCCATGTTTGCGCCGTAGCACTTGGAGCAGACACCGATATGGCACTTACATGTCAGGACTGTACGGATCTTAACAGTATTTCTGCCGAGCTTCTCAAGAACCTTGATAACGGCTGCGGCACGTTTCGGTGTACACATATGGTTTGCCTTGACAACAACTTCTCCGGTATCCGGATCTGTGATCGTCTCAGCGATATATCTGCCTGTCAATCTCTCCTGAAGAGTCTCGATGGTCTCTTTACCGTCCGTAAAGCCCTCGATCTCCATGTACGGGATCGTTCCCTTGCTTTCACAGCAGTCTGTCTCACGGATGATAAGGTCCTGGGATACGTCAACAAGACGTCTTGTCAGGTAACCGGAGTCGGCTGTACGAAGAGCGGTATCGGACATACCTTTTCTCGCACCATGTGCGGAGATGAAGTACTCAAGTACGTCAAGACCTTCACGGAAGTTGGACTTGATTGGGAGTTCGATCGTGTGACCGGTCGTATCCGCCATGAGTCCTCGCATACCGGCAAGCTGCTTGATCTGCTTATCGGAACCACGGGCTCCGGAGTCCGCCATCATGAAGATGTTGTTGTATTTATCAAGACCTGTCAGAAGGTCATGTGTCAGCTGGTCATCGGTTGCTTTCCATACATCGATAACTTCTTTGTAACGCTCTTCCTCTGTGATAAGACCACGGCGGAAGTTCTTAGCGATACGGTCAACGGTAGCTTCTGCGTCTGCAAGGAGCTGCTTCTTTGTTGCCGGGACAGTCATATCGGAAATGGATACGGTCATAGCTGCTCTTGTGGAGTACTTGTAACCGATCGCCTTGATATCGTCCAGGGTGATCGCTGTCTGGATCGCTCCGTGTGTATTGATGACTTTCTCGAGGATCTGCTTTAACTGTTTCTTCTTTACGAGGAAATCGATCTCCGGCTTTAACTCGTTGCCCGGGATCGTTCTGTCTACAAATCCAAGATCCTGCGGGATGATCTCGTTGAAGAGGATACGTCCGACAGTTGTATCAACGATACCTGTCATGGTTCTTCCATCCGGAAGAGTCTTTGTCACACGGACTTTGATTCTTGCGTGAAGAGTAACGGCACCGTTCTCATATGCAAGAAGTGCTTCGTTCGGGCTCTTGAAGAACATTCCCTCGCCCTTTGCGCCCGGTCTCTCCTGTGTCAAATAGTAGATACCGAGAACCATATCCTGGGAAGGAACGGCTACCGGACCACCATCAGACGGCTTTAACAGGTTGTTCGGGGAGAGAAGAAGGAAGCGGCACTCTGCCTGTGCTTCCATGGTAAGCGGAAGGTGAACCGCCATCTGGTCTCCATCGAAGTCTGCGTTGAATGCGGTACAAACGAGCGGATGAAGCTTGATCGCCTTACCTTCTACAAGGATCGGCTCGAACGCCTGAATACCAAGACGGTGAAGAGTAGGAGCACGGTTTAACATAACCGGATGCTCTTTGATTACATCCTCAAGTACGTCCCAGACCTCTGTCTGGAGGCGCTCAACCATCTTCTTCGCGTTCTTAATGTTATGTGCTGTTCCGTTAGCAACGAGTTCCTTCATAACGAACGGTTTGAAGAGCTCGATCGCCATCTCCTTCGGGAGACCGCACTGATAGATCTTAAGTTCCGGTCCAACGACGATAACGGAACGTCCGGAATAGTCAACTCGCTTACCGAGAAGGTTCTGACGGAAACGTCCCTGCTTACCCTTTAACATATCGGAAAGGGACTTTAATGCACGGTTTCCAGGACCTGTAACCGGTCTGCCGCGTCTGCCGTTATCGATCAGGGCATCAACGGCCTCCTGAAGCATTCTCTTCTCGTTGCGGACGATAATATCCGGAGCACCGAGCTCAAGAAGTCTTGCAAGACGGTTGTTACGGTTGATGATTCTTCTGTATAAGTCATTTAAGTCGGATGTCGCGAAACGTCCACCGTCAAGCTGAACCATCGGACGGATATCCGGCGGGATAACCGGAATCACATTCATGATCATCCACTCCGGTCTGTTTCCGGAGCTGCGGAATGCATCTACGACCTCAAGGCGTTTGATGATTCTCGCTCTCTTCTGGCCGGATGCCTCCTGAAGAGCTTTTCTAAGCTCTTCGGAGTCCTTATCCAGATCGATATTCTTTAAAAGTTCCTGAACAGCCTCAGCACCCATTCCCACACGGAATGTGCCGTAGCCATACTTTTCAACAGCATCGCGGTACTCTTTCTCAGAAAGGACCTGCTTTAACTGAAGACCGGTGTTTCCGGCATCCAGAACGATATAGGAAGCGAAGTACAGGACTTTCTCGAGGACTCTCGGAGAGATATCCAGGATCAGGCCCATACGGCTCGGAATACCTTTAAAATACCAGATATGGGATACCGGAGCGGCAAGCGCGATGTGTCCGATACGTTCACGGCGGACGCTGGATTTTGTTACCTCAACGCCGCAGCGGTCACAGATAACACCTTTATATCTGATTTTTTTGTATTTACCACAATGACACTCCCAGTCCTTGGTCGGTCCAAAGATTCTCTCACAGTACAGACCGTCTTTCTCCGGCTTTAAGGTTCTGTAGTTGATGGTCTCCGGTTTCTTAACCTCACCATGGGACCATTCCAGAATCTTTTCCGAAGAGGCAAGTCCGATACGGATCGCGTCAAATGTCATCGGCTGATAAGTTTCATTTGTCTCAGGCATGAACGGTACTCCCTTCTAATTATTTGTCGTCATCCTCGGTATAATCGTCATCGACATAGTCGTCTTTGGCACCGTCGTTTGTATAGTCATCTTCTTCCACATTAACGAGCTCGTCGCCCTTGAATTCCTGTTTCTGGAATCCATAGTCGGATAAGTCTTCCTTATCGTTGTAGCGGCGGTCTCCCTCGATGATGGAACGAAGGTCATAGTTGGTATCGGAGTAGTCGATGTTCTCAGACATATCGACCTCTTCACCGTTGTCACGCAGCACTCTTACGTCCAGTCCGAGAGACTGTAACTCTTTTAAGAGTACCTTGAAGGACTCCGGAATACCCGGCTCCGGAATGTTCTCGCCCTTGATGATCGCCTCGTAGGTCTTTACACGTCCTACAACGTCATCGGACTTCACAGTCAGGATCTCCTGAAGGGTGTAAGCCGCACCGTAAGCCTCAAGAGCCCAAACCTCCATCTCGCCGAAACGCTGTCCGCCGAACTGTGCTTTACCACCTAACGGCTGCTGTGTTACCAGTGCGTATGGACCTGTGGAACGGGCATGGATCTTATCATCAACCAGGTGATGCAGCTTCAGGTAGTGCATGTGTCCGATCGTAGTCGGACCATCGAAGTATTCACCTGTACGTCCGTCGCGGAGCTGTACTTTACCGGTACGGCTGATCGGAACGCCTTTCCAGAGAGCACGATGGTCAAGGTGCTCGCCGAGGTATTCCATCGCATCCGGACGAAGGATATCCTTATACTTCTCCTGGAATGCATCCCATTCCATATTTACATAATCATTTGCAAGCTCCAGTGTATCCTGGATATCATTCTCGTCCGCGCCATCGAATACCGGTGTGGAAACGTTAAAGCCGAGTGCCTTTGCAGCAAGGCTTAAGTGGATCTCGAGGACCTGTCCGATGTTCATTCGGGACGGCACGCCTAACGGGTTTAATACGATATCGAGCGGACGGCCATTCGGAAGGAACGGCATATCCTCTACCGGAAGTACACGGGAGACAACACCCTTGTTACCATGACGGCCGGCCATCTTATCACCGACAGAGATCTTACGTTTCTGTGCGATGTAGATGCGGACTGTCTCGTTTACGCCAGGAGCAAGCTCGTCGCCGTTCTCTCTTGTGAAGAGTTTTGCGTCGATGATGGTTCCGTAAGCGCCGTGCGGTACTTTTAAGGATGTATCGCGGACTTCTCTTGCCTTCTCACCGAAGATTGCGCGGAGAAGTCTTTCTTCTGCAGTCAGCTCGGTCTCTCCCTTCGGAGTTACCTTTCCGACTAAGATATCACCGGCACGTACCTCAGCGCCGATGCGGATGATTCCTCTCTCATCCAGATCTTTTAATGCGTCCTCACCAACGCCCGGAACGTCTCTTGTGATCTCTTCCGGTCCTAACTTGGTGTCACGGGATTCGCATTCATATTCTTCAATATGAACCGATGTGTAGACATCGTTCATAACAAGCTTTTCACTTAAGAGAACCGCATCCTCGTAGTTGTAACCTTCCCAGGTCATGAATCCGATCAGCGGGTTCTTACCAAGTGCGATCTCTCCGTCCTTCGTGGACGGTCCGTCTGCGATAACCTCGCCCTTCTCTACATGGTCTCCCTTGTAAACGATCGGCTTCTGGTTATAGCTGTTGGACTGGTTGCTTCTTGAGAACTTGATCAGACGGTAAACATCGCGGTTTCCGTCAGAATCGCGTTTGATCACGATCTCATTGGATGCGGAGCGCTCAACAACGCCGGCATTCTTTGCAACAACGCAGACACCGGAGTCAACGGCAGCCTTGCCCTCGATACCGGTACCAACGACCGGAGCTTCTGTGGAAAGAAGCGGTACAGCCTGACGCTGCATGTTGGATCCCATCAGGGCACGGTTCGCGTCATCGTTCTGTAAGAACGGGATCATGGATGTAGCGACAGAGAATACCATTCTCGGGGATACGTCCATTAAGTCGATCTGTCTCTTCTGGAAGGAGGAAGTCTCCTCACGGAAACGACCGGATACATTGTTGTGGATAAAGTAACCGTTCTCATCGAGCGGCTCGTTCGCCTGTGCTACGATGTAGTTATCCTCTTCGTCCGCGGTCATATAAACAACTTCATCGGTAACACGCGGGTTTGCCGGATCAGTCTTATCTACGACACGGTACGGAGCCTCAACGAAACCGTACTGGTTTACCTTTGCATAGCTCGCAAGGGAGTTGATCAGACCGATGTTCGGTCCCTCAGGAGTCTCGACCGGACACATACGGCCATAGTGGGTGTAGTGTACATCTCGAACCTCGAATCCTGCACGTTCTCTGGACAGACCGCCCGGTCCTAACGCGGAGAGACGTCTCTTATGCGTAAGCTCGGATAACGGGTTGTTCTGGTCCATGAACTGGGATAACTGGGAGCTTCCGAAGAACTCCTTCACTGCTGCGGTTACCGGTTTGATATTGATCAGGGACTGCGGAGTGATTCCGTCGATGTCCTGTGTTGTCATTCTTTCGCGTACCACACGCTCCATTCTGGAGAGACCGATACGGTACTGGTTCTGAAGCAGCTCGCCGACTGCACGGATACGACGGTTTCCAAGATGATCGATATCGTCTTTTACGCCGATGCCGTACTCAAGGTGCATATTGTAGTTGATGGAAGCAAGGATATCTTCCTTCGTGATGCACTTCGGAACGAGTTCATGGATGTTGCGGTGGAGTTCTGCTTTTAACGCTTCCTCGTCATCCCCTGCTTTTTCCAGAATCTCTTTTAATACCGGGTAGTATACTAATTCCGTAATACCCACTTCTGCCGGATCAAATGTCACATATGCGGAAAGGTCTACCATGAGGTTGGAGAGGACCTTCTCTACGCGCTCCTCAGTCTGGATCCATACGTACGGGATCGCTGCGTTCTGAATCGCGATCGCCTGGTCCTTTGTGATTGCCTTTCCTGCTTCAGCAAGGATCTCACCTGTAGATGTATCGACGATATCCTCAGACGGAATCTGTCCTACGATACGGTTCTTCATGTGGAGCTTCTTGTTGAATTTATATCTTCCGACCTTCGCGAGATCATATCTTCTCGGATCGAAGAACATACCATTTAACAGGCTCTCAGCGCTGTCAACAGACAGCGGCTCGCCCGGACGGATCTTCTTATATAATTCAAGGAGACCATCCTGATAGTTGTCGGATGTATCCTTTCCAAAGCTTGCGAGAAGCTTCGGCTCCTCACCGAAGAGATCGATGATCTCGGCGTTTGTTCCATATCCGAGCGCACGAATCAGGACTGTAACCGGGACCTTTCTCGTACGGTCTACACGGACATAGAACACGTCGTTGGAATCGGTCTCATACTCTAACCATGCTCCACGGTTCGGGATCACGGTACAGGAGTATAATTCCTTACCGATCTTATCATGATCGATTCCATAATATATACCTGGGGAACGTACCAACTGGCTGACGATAACACGCTCGGCACCGTTAATAACGAAGGAGCCGGTATCTGTCATTAACGGCAGATCGCCCATGAAAATCTCATGTTCATTGATTTCATCTTTATCTTTGTTGCAGAGTCTCACCTTAACCTTTAAAGGTGCCGCGTAAGTCGCATCACGCTCTTTGCACTCTTCGATCGTATATTTGATGTCATCTTTGCACAGCGTGAAGTCTACAAACTCCAGGCTCAGATGGCCAGCAAAGTCAGCGATCGGAGAGATATCGTCAAAGACCTCTTTCAGGCCCTCGTCGAGGAACCACTGATAAGAATCCTTCTGGATCTCGATCAGGTTCGGCATCTCAAGAACTTCTTTCTGTCTTGAGAAGCTCATTCTTACGCTCTTGCCGGCCGGCACCGGACGCATTCTGCTTTTCTCCATTTGACGTTTCACCCCTGTTTTCTTTCTCTATAATCAATAGCCAATTTTGGGCATACTGGTACCATATGCACATGATACCACAATAGTGCACATTTCATACTACCATGGGGTTGTCAATCTGTCAAGCACTTTTTTGCAAAGTTTTTCTGGACATTTTTATATGTAGAAACAGGTTCTGCTTTTCATGGCATCCAGGCCGGGATGATGGGCAGTTTTTCTTTGTTTTTACAGATAAGGCCGGTTCTTTCCTTCTGACAAAAATTTTATTGGGGTTAAACAAAAGATGTGCTACAGAATCTTTCAGATGATCCTGCAGCACATATTTTATCAGTCTATATAATTTTTACCATTCTACTCTACGCTTGTGTAATACCCTGGCGCATACATCTGGATCGAATAAAAATCATCCCCTGACGGGCTTTCTTTACTTGCAAAAATCTCCGGTCCATAAGCTGTGGTAAATCCGTTGACACTGTCATCTGTCTTACTAACGATCATATCCTCGGTATTGATCAGTTCCTGATATACCTCCTGTCCGCTTAGATCCGTATCCAGATAGCCGAATTCCTGGAATGTGGCTTCCAGCACGTCCACGATCTGGTAAAAGGCCTCCTCGTCGCTGCTGTAGGCACCGATCCCATGGAGATCATCTGTTGCCGTGTCGGCGTAGATGGTAATGCTTCCCACATACTCCCCGTCACGACTCAGATAACAGGCCTGATCTGTGTTGTACCAGCTCATATCGTCCGAAGCATAGTTGTAGCTGTATGTGTCCTCCATCGACCACTCAGAAAATCCGTACTGCGGCAGGAGCCGGTCCAGGGCGGCCGTCACATCCGCAAGCTGGGCGTCATAGTGACCGTAGTTTGTACAGTTTGTTCCGATGGCCCGCACCTCCTCGTCGGAGAGCTCGCCCTCTCCAAGGACCTCCACGGCATTGGAATCTGCAGAGGACCAGAGATCGCCGCTGGACGAGTCGAATATGTTCTCGATCCCGTAGATCGATTCCCGGATCGCATGGGTGATAAGAAACAGCAGGTTTCCGCCGACGGAAAATACCAGCCAGATGATCACGACGATCAGAATGCCGGTAAACGGCTTCTTCCGCCCGCGCTCGGAGTTTACACGATCCATGATGTTCTTCGCGGACTGGCTGCTGTAAGTTCCACTCTGGCAGGTGTCTGCCTGACCGCGGTACTGTTCAAGCTGGCTCTTCATATGTTCGAACGCATTCCGCTGTCCCGCCATCCGGTTTCCCATATTCTGGAATGGATCCGCTGCTTTCTTCTCCCGATTTGTCTTTTTCTTTCCGCCCTGTGTGCTGGTCGATGTCCCATTTCCTTTAAATACGCCCGCGTACGAATCTGTGCTGGACGCTCTGCTTCCCGGGTATTCGCTTCCGCCATCATGGTACAGGCAGTCTGACTCATGGCGCGGATGCCTCTCATTTAAATAGTAATCCACATCCTGCACATATGGATGCCACACGATCCTTTTGCATCCGCTGCAGTATAGACCCGATGTCATTTTCTGGTCGCAGTATGGACAATATCTCTGTTTCATCCGTTGTTCCTCCTGTCGGTATTCCTCTTTTCAGGTCATTTTAATTTCGTATTTTAAGCCCAACATCTAAATTTCTACTCTCATTTTAACATAGGTTTCCTGTGCACACAATCGAGATTTCACATCGTCAGCCCAATGCCTGATTCTTGTTACAGTACACGGGCACTCCTTGCCCGCGCACTGTAACAGGAT
>UMDQ01031775.1_pt1 | contig 13869 bp, 10 predicted proteins | sample 1964531 | NCBI WGS metagenome assembly UMDQ01 (sample SAMEA4835998, study PRJEB28245) | human gut metagenome | biome: gut microbiome; material: fecal sample | place: Denmark | collected 2008
TGAATTGTATGAACATAAATCATCAATTCTTTGATTGGTAAACTTTTCAAATGAAAAAGGTCCGGCAAAGAAAGCTTTTTTTGAGTTGGGCAATTTAATATATATATAATCACAGGCGAAACTGTCATGAATCAGAAGAATTGTATTATTTTTGCCAGAACAGTTAATAAAGTTCTGAAATGTTTCTTTATGATTAATTAAAAATGCATCACTGAGGATAGTTTTTCTTAATTCACCATCATATCTGTCATCCCAGAGAAATGGTGTGTCAATTATATAAGATGGGATTTTTATCTTAGATAATAGTTCCATGGTGTAGTCCAGATATACTTTATAGTCCATATAAACCTCCAATCTCTATCAGTTTTTATTACCATATTATAATAACAGAAGAAAACAAAAATTCAAAGCACAAAAATAAACTGACATGTCACACTGACAGATACTAACATGTTACAGAACTGATACTGACATGTTAGTATTGATTTGATTTTTTATAGTACAATTTTTGTCATAAAAAATGTATGGGTAAAAATAATACTAGATATACTAAAATCTGTAATAACGGGTATGTTATTTATAGGTTAATATAAAGACATAGAAAAGAGAGCACATAATAGTGCACATAATATTTAAGGACGGTCTTTAAAGAAAAAATATCTATAATATTTAATAAAGTGATGGAGGTTTTATTATGACAGATAACAATGGAAAGGTGAGGCCATTTGGTATAAAAGACAAGCTTGGTTATATGTTTGGTGATTTCGGTAACGATTTTACTTTTTTGTTATCAGCTATGTTTTTGTTGAAGTTTTACACTGATGTTATGGGGGTTTCAGCAGCACTGGTCGGTCTTATGATGATGGCGGCAAGATTTGTTGATGCTATAACTGATGTAACAATGGGACAGATAGTTGACAGGAGCAGACCGGGAAAGAAAGGCAAATTTGCACCATGGCTCAGACGAATGTGCGGTCCTGTTGCGTTAGCATCATTTCTGATGTATGCGACATGGTTTAAAGATATGCCGATGGGATTTAAGATTTTTTGGATGTTTTTCACTTACCTTCTTTGGGGAAGTATATGCTACACAGGAATTAATATTCCTTATGGTTCAATGGCATCAGCGATTTCAGACAATCCGACAGACAGAACTTCTCTTTCTAACTGGAGAACAATAGGAGCTACACTTGCTCAGACAGCGATAGGTGTTGTATTACCACTTGTAGTATATTATACAGACGAAGCAGGAAATTCAGTATTATCCGGTCAGAAAATGATGCTTGGTGCTTTGGTATGTTCAATAGGAGCAGTGATCTGCTATATGCTTTGCTATAAAATGACAACGGAAAGAGTTAAGGTTGGACAGAATACACAGAAATTTTCGTTTGGAGAGCTTATAAAGGAACTTGCCCATAACAGATCATTAATAGGCATTATAGTTTGTGCACTGGTATTTTTACTTGCACAGTTATCATTAAGTAACATGAACGCATATATTTATCCAAATTATTTTGGCAATATAAAAGCAATGTCGATTGCAAGTCTTTCAGGAACAATAGTAATACTTTTACTTTCAACATTTATTACAAAGCTTGCATCAAAAATTGGAAAGAAAGAATTGTCAGTTATAGGATGTATTATCAGTGCAGCTTCATTTATAACATTATTTATAATTCACACTCATAATGTATGGATCTGGATAGCTTTAATAATTATAGCAACAATCGGTACTTCAATGTTTAACATGGTTATATGGGCGATGATTACGGATGTTATCGATGAATCAGAAGTTCAGAATGGTGTACGTCAGGATGGTACAATTTACTCAGTATATTCATTTGCAAGAAAGTTAGGACAGGCATGTTCATCAGGTTTAGCGGGCGTACTTCTTTCGATTGTTGGTTATACAACAGCTACAGCATTTGATCCTAAGGTTATTGACGGAATCTACAATGTGACATGTCTTATGCCGGCAGCCGGAATGACATTATTATTGCTTGCATTAATATTCTTATATCCGTTGAATAAAAAGAGAGTAGAAGCAAATGCAGCTAAGTTAAAAGAAATAAGAGCAGCTAGGGAACAGCAGTAAAAATATTATAAATATAAATCAGGAGGAATTAATTATGTTATATCCAGTTTTAACACAGTCAAGATTATTAAGCGATTTAAGCGGGGTTTGGGATTTTAAGTTAGATAACGGAAAAGGTTTTGAAGAAAAGTGGTATGAGAAACCTTTGAAAGATGCAGATACAATGCCTGTGCCAGCTTCTTATAATGATCTTAAGGAGGGGTCAGATTTCAGAGATCATTATGGATGGGTATTTTATCAGAGAAATATATCAGTTCCAGAATATGTAAAGAGCCAGAGAATTGTACTACGTTGTGCGGCAGTTACACATTATGCCATGATATATCTCAATGGCAAACTGATATGTGAGCATAAAGGAGGATTTCTTCCATTTGAAGTAGAATTAAATGATGATTTACAGGATGGTGATAATCTCCTTACCATTGCGGTTAATAATGTTATTGATTACACAACTCTGCCAGTTGGTGGTAAGGCTAACATGATGAGTGGAATGATGGGTGGCATGGGTGCAGGTGCATCTGACAAACCACAGAACAATCCTAATTTTGATTTCTTTAATTATTGTGGAATTACAAGACCTGTAAAAATCTATACTACACCTGAGACATATATCAATGATATTACAGTTACAGCTGATATTGATTTCACAAAAGAAGAACCATCGGCAGTACTTAATTACAATGTTGAAATTAAAGGAAAAGATTACAACAACATAACATGTAAAGTTGAATTATTTGATGAAGAAGGCACAAAGCTTTCAGAAACAGAAGGCTCAGAAGGCACATTTGAGATAAGTAATGTAAGATTATGGCAGCCATTAAATGCTTATCTTTATAAGATAAAGGTAACAGCAGGACAGGATGTGTATACACTTCCATATGGTGTAAGAAGTGTAAGAGTAGATGGTACAAAGTTTTTAATTAATGAAAAGCCATTTTATTTTAAAGGCTACGGAAAGCACGAAGATACATTTCCTAATGGCCGTGGAATAAATCTGCCTATGAATACAAAGGATATATCAATTATGAAGTGGCAGCATGCTAACAGCTTCAGAACAAGTCATTATCCTTATAGCGAGGAGATGATGAGACTTTGTGATGAAGAAGGTATTGTTGTTATTGATGAAACAACAGCAGTAGGAGTCAATCTTCAGTTCGGTGGAGGAGCTAATTTTGGTGGAGAGAGAATAGGAACATTTGATAAGGAGCATGGAGTGCAGACACAGGAACACCATAAGGACGTTATCCGTGATTTGATATCAAGAGATAAGAACCATGCATGTGTTGTTATGTGGAGCATAGCTAATGAACCTGATTCAGCAGCAGAAGGTGCATATGACTATTTTAAGCCTTTATATGATCTTGCAAGAGAATTAGATCCTCAGAAACGACCATGTACATTAGTAAGTGTTCAGGGAACAACTGCTGATACAGACTGCTCATCTCAATTAAGTGATGTAATCTGTCTTAACAGATATTATGGATGGTATTTTGGTGGTCCTGATCTTGAGGTGTCAGAGATTGGACTTCGTAAAGAACTTTCAGACTGGGGTAAACTTGGAAAGCCTGTTATGTTCACAGAATATGGAGCTGATACAGTGAGCGGACTCCATGATACAACATCTGTAATGTATACAGAAGAATATCAGGTAGAATATTATGAGATGAATAATAAAGTATTTGATGAATTCGACTTTGTTGTAGGTGAACAGGCATGGAACTTCGCAGACTTTGCAACAAGCCAGAGCCTGTTAAGAGTACAAGGCAATAAGAAGGGACTGTTTACAAGAGACAGAAAACCAAAGATGGTTGCACACTACTTCCGTAACAGATGGAGCACAATTCCTGAATTTGGTTATAAGACCAAATAAATCAGTATAATAAAAATGTCATACCAAAGCTGCCACTTTATAGTAAATGAGTGGCAGCTTTTATAATGTGGATATTTATGAAAATTTCGTAAACAGATAAAAATCTATATACTATGTAAATAATTAATGATATTATAGTTAAATAAATTAATGGTCAGTATATGTGTGAAAGACATCTGGCAATTAAACAGAACGAAGAGGTTTATGATGAAGAATAATAATATGACAAGAAATCTTGGAGAGGGAAATATATCAAAGCTTCTTGCTTCGCTTGCAATTCCTGCAGTTGTGGCACAGGTTGTTAATCTGCTGTATAACATAGTTGACCGTGTATATATAGGACATATTCCGGGTATTGGGGCTAATGCTCTTACAGGGGTCGGACTTTTTACTCCTATACTTATGCTTATTAATGCATTCGCAATGCTCGCCGGTTCAGGAGGAGCACCAAGGGCAGCAATATTTATGGGAAAGAAGGACAATGATACAGCTGAGAGAATTATAGGAAACTGTTTTACATTTATAATGATATGTGCGGTTGTATTGACGGCGGTGTTTTATGTATCAGCACCACAGCTTTTAAGATGGTTTGGCGCAAGTGATGCAACGCTTCCATATGCTTTGTCATATGCAAGAATATATATTCTTGGAAGCATATTTGTCCTGATTGTTATGGCAATGAATATGTTTATCACAACACAGGGGTTTGCTAAGATCAGCATGCTGACTACAGTAATTGGTGCAGTGATTAATATTGTTCTGGATCCTATATTTATATTTGTATTTAATATGGGAGTAAGAGGAGCAGCACTGGCAACAGTGCTTAGTCAGGCTGTCGGAGCTGTGTGGATTCTGCATTTTCTGACGGGTAACAAGACAATACTGCGTCTTAAGAAAGCTAACCTAAGACTTGATGCGAAGATAATCGGACCGTGTCTTGCACTCGGAATATCAACATTTGTAATGTTATCTACAGAGAGTATTTTGTCAATCAGCTTTACCTCAAGTCTTTCCAGATACGGCGGAGACCTTGCGGTAGGAGCAATGACAATTATAACAAGCACTAATCAGCTTATTGTTATGCCGTTACAGGGAATATGTCAGGGTGGACAGCCGGTTATCAGTTACAACTATGGAGCAAAGAATAATGACAGGGTTAAGAAAGCATTTTTTACGCAGTTTAAAGCATGTGTAATATTCACATGTATAAGCTGGGCAATTATGATGCTTACACCACAGCTGTTTGCCGGTATATTTACAAGTGACAAAGTACTTGTGAATTATACAGCATGGGCATTGAGAATATATATGGCAGGAATATTTGCAATGGGATTCCAGGTAAGCTGTCAGCAGAGTTTTATGGCGTTGGGACAGGCAAAAGTCAGTCTTATACTGGCATGTTTAAGGAAACTTATATTGTTGATACCGCTTATATTCATATTACCATTGATTTTTCAAGATAAAGTATTTGCTGTATTTCTTGCAGAGCCGGTAAGTGATATTATTGCGGCTATTGTAACAACGATAGTATTTATGTTTAAGTTTAATAATATATTATCTGAAAATGAATAATATAAAAAATTTTAATGAGTAGCAGGAAAGGGGTAATGGGAATGAACAATATGGATAATTACATGGAGCAGATGGCGGTTCTTTGTGAAAACAATGACAGTATCAACAAGAACCTGTATTCGGAGTATGGCGTAAAGCGTGGATTACGAGATGAAAATGGTCAGGGAGTATTGACAGGGCTTACTAATATATCTGACATAAAGGCTTTTGAATACCGTGATGGTAAAAAGTGTCCATGTGATGGAGAACTGTCATACAGAGGATACAATATAAGAGATTTTGTTGCAGGAAGCAAAGGGAAAAAGTATGTTTTTGAAGAAGGAGCATATCTGCTTTTGTTTGGAGAACTTCCTGACAATGACCAGTTAAAGGAATTCCGTGATGAGTTATCAGAGTGTATGAAGCTGCCAACTAATTTTACAAGAGATGTTATAATGAAGGCTCCTACAGCGGATATAATGGGCTCAATGACCAGGAGTATTCTGACTCTTGGCTCATATGATAAGAAAAAAGACAACTTAGATATACCTAATGTGTTAAGACAGAGTATGCAGCTTATTGCAACATTTCCGATGATTGCAGCATATGCATATCATGCTTATAATCATTACGAGAAGGATCAGAGCATGTATATTCACAGACCAGAAAAGGAATTATCTATAGCAGAGAATTTCCTGAGAATGCTTAGACCAGATACATGTTTTACAGATTTGGAAGCACGGGTTCTTGATATTGCATTACTGCTGCATATGGAACATGGTGGTGGTAATAACTCTACATTTACTACAAGAGTTGTAACATCCTCTGGTTCTGATACATATTCTGTTATTGCCGCAGCTATGTCATCATTAAAAGGAAAGAAACATGGTGGCGCTAATCTTATGGTTATGAATATGATGGATGATATTAAGGAGCATGTTAAAGATTATGCAGATGAAGAAGAAATAGCTGCATATCTGGATAAATTGCTTAACAAGCAGGCATTTGACAAAAAAGGTCTTATATATGGTATGGGACATGCAGTATATTCTATCTCAGACCCAAGAGAGAAAGTGTTTAAGGGATTCGTGGAGCAGCTTGCAACAGATAAGGGGCACAATGAAGATATGCTTTTATATAATAATATTGAAAAAATTGCACCAAGGCTTATTGCAGAACAGAGAAAAATATATAAGGGAGTAAGTCCTAATATAGATTTCTATAGTGGATTTGTATATGATATGCTTGATATACCAAGAGAGTTATATACACCTTTATTTGCTATAGCCCGAATAGTTGGCTGGAGTGCACACAGACTGGAAGAATTAATAACTACAGATAAGATAATACGTCCTGCATATAAGAGTCTTGTAACTAAAAAAGAATATATTGACAGAGAAAAAAGATAATTTTAACACCATATTCTGATTATAATGCAGGATATGGTGTATTTTTGTATATTTTGCTATAATAAAAAATGGGGAGGGAAAACATATGATGAATAAAAAGAAATTATGTATAATAATAGTTATAGCTATAATTGTAACAGGATTAGCTGTTACATTTGCAGTATTATCAAAATCAGGTAAACATAAAGAAAATGTTAATGAAGAAACTACAGTGAATAACGAGAAACAGACAGATTCTGTGACAGAGGCAGCTAAGGCAGATGAGAGAAAACAGGTACAGACATCTGTAACAATGCAGTTTAAGCAGTCTAATTCGTGGGAGGGCAATGGCAGATTCTATGCACAGTACGATCTTATTATTGATAATAAGGAGGATGTAAAGATATCAGACTGGACATTTAAGATTAATACTACCAATGGCACTACATTGGAGCAGAGCTGGAATTGTACAGTTGATACTTCGGATTTACAATGGAGTGTCGTGCCGGTTGATTATAATAAGATAATTGAGAGTCAGGCGCAGATGAATAATGTGGGCTTTATTATCAGTTTCGCGTCTAAGGAGGAGCTTAAGAAATATACACTTGATTTCAAGCTGGAATCGGGAATGGAGATAGTGCTTGCTGATGATGGAAAGGCATATAAAGCGGGAGAAGAAATTGCAGATTCAAGTGAAGAATCAACAGTGGTGGAAAATACAGCATCAGGAGATGATACAGCACAGCCGGGTGGAAGTGATTCTGGAAATGATTCAGGAAATAACTCTGATACAGGAAGCAATGCAGGCATAGTCACAACAGTTCCAACAGGAAGACTTCAGGTATCCGGCACGAAATTAACTGACGAATCAGGTAACATTATCCAGCTAAGAGGGGTAAGTACACACGGAATATCATGGTTTCCAGACTATGTTAATTATGATGCATTTGCAACCTTAAGGGACGATTGGGGTGCAAATGTAGTGAGAATTGCTATGTATCCTGAAGAATATAATGGATATCTTTCAGGTGGAGACAAAGCGGCATTAAAGCAGATTATTGATAACGGTGTTAATTATGCAACAGAGCTTGGAATGTATGTAATCATAGACTGGCATGTGCTTTCTTTGCAGAAATGGCATCTAAGTATTCAGGCCATGACAATGTAATATATGAAATATGTAATGAACCTGTTGGTGCTGACTGGAATTCAGACATTAAGCCATATGCAGAGACTGTAATAGGCACAATAAGACAATTCGACGATCATGCACTTATACTTGTAGGAACTAACACATGGTCACAGGATGTTGACAGCGTTGTTGGCAATACGCTTGATGATGGAAATGTTATGTATGTGGCACATTTTTATGCAGGAACACATAAAGAAAATATAAGAAATAAGATAAGCACAGCACTTAATGCAGGAGTTCCAGTGTTTATCAGTGAATGTAGTATATGTGACGCATCAGGCAATGGTGGAATAGATTATGCATCTGCCAACGAGTGGCTTGACTTCATGAACAGCAATCAGCTGAGTTTTATTGCATGGAGTCTTAGCAATAAGGCAGAGACATCAGCACTTATATCATCTGGCTGCAGTGCCAAGAGCGGCTGGAGTGATGGTGATTTGTCTGAGACGGGAAGATGGTTTAAGAGTGCGATATCGGGAAGGTAGTTTAAATATGCTTCTTATTAGTGCAATATAGAAAAGAAAGGTATGTCTGAATGAGCGAAAAAATACAAATAAGAAATAGTACAGTGGATTTTCTGGTATTTACCCGAGATGCAGGAGATGATGGAATTGAAGTAAGAGTGCAGAATAATGATGTATGGCTTACTCAGAAGGCGATAGCACAACTTTTTGATGTTGATAGAAGTGTCGTTTCAAAGCATTTAAGTAACATATTTAAAGATGGAGAGCTTGATGAAAATTCAGTTTGTGCAAAATTTGCACAAACTGCAGATGATGGAAAAGAATACAAGTATAAGTTTTATTCATTGGCTGCAATCATAGCTGTTGGATATCGAACTAATTCTGAAAGGGCGACACAGTTTAGAGTTTGGGCGACAAAGGTTTTGGAAGCATTTACAAAACAGGGATATGTGTTAGACAAAAGCAGGTTGATTAATGGTCAGATTTTTGATGAAGATTATTTTGAACATTTAATAGCTGAAATTCAAGAAATCAGAGCAAGTGAACGGAGGTTTTATCAAAAGATTACAGATATATATGCAACTGCTGTTGATTATGATAAAAATTCTGTAGTAACAAAGGAGTTTTATGCGACAGTTCAGAATAAGATGCACTATGCCGTACATGGAAATACGGCAGCAGAAGTGATAGTTGCAAGGGCCGATCATAATAAAGAACATATGGGGCTTACATCTTGGAAAAACGCACCAGACGGAAAGATTGTAAAGACGGATGTTACGATTGCCAAGAACTATTTGGCAAAAGAAGAGATAACAGAATTGAATGAAATAGTAACAATGTATTTAGATTATGCTACAAGACAGGCACGAAGACATATTCCAATGACTATGGAAGACTGGAAAACTAAGCTGGATGCATTTCTTAGATTCAATGATGCCGATGTGTTGCAAGATAAAGGAAAGGTGACAGCTGCGATAGCAAAAGAATTTGCAGAGAGTGAATTTGAGAAATACAGGGTTATTCAGGATTCTTTATATCAGAGTGATTTTGATCGTTTACTAAATAGTGTAGATGATGAAATATAAGATAGACATTTTAAAGGAAGAAGGCTAACCATGAAAAACCGTATTTTAACATACAGAAAATACATAGATTCATTATTACAGTCAGAAGAAGACTGCGACTGGAAATACATCAAACAGGAGCATCTTACACAGGTGGCATTCTTTCAGCATGAAAGGCTTGTGCATTTGATTGTAACCATAACATTTGCAATATTGGAGCTGCTGACAGTGTGCGCATATGTGATAGTTGGGGCGATAGACTCTGCATTAAGCATGCCTCTGCTTGTCCTTGCAATTGCAATACTTATCCTTCTTGTTCCATACATCAAGCATTACTATCTGCTTGAAAACGAGGTGCAGAAAATGTATAAGCAGTATGACAGGATATGTGAAAAGGAACGGAAGTTATGATAGCTGTTGTTGAAGATGAGAAGGAATTATGTGAAAGCCTTAAAATGCTGCTGACTGAGAAGGGGTATGAGATAGTTACTGCCAGAAGCTGCGATGAAGCGGATAAATATATTGGCAATCCACAGATTGATATGTTTCTGTTAGATGTCAAGCTGCCTGATGGAAGTGGATTTGATATATGCAGGAAGATAAGAAAATCAAGCGAAGTGCCAGTTATTTTCTTAACTTCATGTGATAATGAGGATGAGATAGTCACGGGGCTTGATATAGGTGCAGATGATTATATAACAAAGCCGTTTTATACGAAGGAACTGCTTTCAAGAATAAGTGCCAACTTAAGAAGAAGCATGTTCAATGCAGGAAATATCTATAAGAAGGGTGATATTGTTGTCGATTTTGATAGATATAAGATTAGCCGCTGTGGTGAAGAATTAAATGTATCAACTAACGAATTCGATATTGTAAGAATACTTATAGAGAATAAAGGAAAAGTCGTAAGGCGTGAAGTCATATACGAGAAGATATGGGATATTCACGGTAATTTTGTGGAATATAACACGCTGACTGTTGCAATGAGCAGAATAAAAGCAAAACTTGGAACATATGGAGAGAAACATCAGCAATACATAGAGACTATTAGAAATGTGGGCTATAGGTGGATTGACTAATAACTTTCAGGGGGATGTATGGATAACACGGTTAAGAAGAAACTGTCTGTATTCAGAAAAAGGCAGACTGTTTTCGTTATTATATATGGATTGATTAATGTGGCTGTTATAGCTGGAATTATAGCTTATTACCGGCTTAAAGAACAGGCACTGGCAGGTGCATTGTATTTACAGGATAATGCATACGGTGAAGCATTTGTACGAAAAATGTTTTCATCAGGGATAACAGATAACAATATCAGAGCGGGTAGGACAGCCATGGAAAGTGCCGGATACGGCAGCCATGGCTTTTCGTATATGAGCAGACTTAATGGGGAAATGTATGCTTTAATTGCAATAATAGTGGTTCTTTTAATTGCACTCGGTTCAGGATTATATAACTGTTACAGACTTGGACATAAGGGCTTTGTAAAGAAAGTGTGCGATGTATATGCAGATAACGAGAGGCTTTCTAAGCAGTTAGATAACGAACACATTTACAATAAAGAGCAGCATCAGAAGATGCAGGATTTTATTGAAAATATAGCACATCAGATTAAGACGCCGCTGGCAATTATAACTATGAAACTGGAAATGCTTGAGGAAAAATGTGATGACAGTCCGCGGCGTAAGGAGATAGCTGATTGCACAGGTAATGCGTTCAGAATCAAAACATTTATAAAGAAGCTGCTTGATATAAGCCGATTTGAGGCAGGAAAGGTTGTCATGACAAGTGATGAGGTTGATGTTGCGGCAATACTTCAGGAAAGCATTAACAGCAGTGTTGTAGACAGAAATAGAGTTACCACAGATTATGGTGACGAAAAATTGTGTATGTATGCAGATGAAGGCTGGATTGTTGAGTGTTTCATTAATCTTCTCGACAATTGTGCGGAATATTTAGCAGATGACAATACTAAGGTATATGTTGATGTAACAAGAAAGAATGATGACTGCGTAGTTACGATTGCTGATAATGGCAAAGGGTTAAGTACGGAGCAGTTTAACAGCATATTCAATAGATTTGAGACTAATGGCAGTGCGGCGGATTTTAAGGCAGGTATCGGACTTAACCTGTCAAAGCTTATTATTGAGGCACATCATGGAAGCATAAAGGCAGGAAACAGTGAAAAGTATGGCGGAGCTGAGTTTGTTGTGACGCTTCCGATGTACAGATTAAAGACGAAATATCAGTCCATGTAAGCTGGGTGTAAGTTTTGTAAGATATAATTATCCCAGATAGAAATCGGGGATGAGAGGGGGAGACGTATGGACATAATATTAAGCGCAAAAGGTATATCCAAAACTTACACAGCAGGACAGGTGAAGATTAATGCGTTGAACCGGTGTGATATTGAGGTAAGAAAGGGAGAATTTACCGCGATTGTCGGCAAAAGTGGTTCAGGCAAGTCAACTCTGTTAAGAATTCTTGGAACAATGGACAAGCCAGACGAAGGAAAGGTGTACATAGCAGGAAAAGACATAAGTAATCTTAAGAATTCAGAACTGGCAAAATTCAGACGCACGCATATTGGGTTCATATATCAGGATTATAAGCTGATTCCTGAATATACAGCATATGAAAATATAATTCTTCCGTTAATTCTTGACAGTGAGGAAGATGATGAGGAGGAAGTTACTGAATTAATGGAATCACTTGGCATAGATTATTGTAAGGATAAATTCCCTGCACAGATGTCAGGTGGTGAGCAGCAGAGAGTCGCAATTGCAAGGGCATTAATTACCCATCCTTCAGTTATATTCGCTGATGAGCCGACCGGAAATCTTGACGCGGTGAGTGCAGAAACAGTTGCTAAAATGCTTACACTTGCGGCATCCAAGTACCAGCAGACTATTGTTATGGTTACACATGACAGGCAGATGGCAGAATATGCAGACCGTATACTCACAATCACAGATGGAAATGTGACAGGGGGTGTTGGTGTATGAACAGCGAACTTATTGCATTGACATTTAAGGGACTTCGCAGACGCTGGAGAGAAGTAGCACGAGTTATTGCGGTGGTAATGATATCATTTATGTTTGTTACAGGAGTTTTGTTATATTCGGGAAATATGAAGAAGTGGCAGACAGCTATTAATAAACAGCATTTTGGTAACTGGTTTGTTATGTTTTATAATAGCACCAATAAGAGTGAAAATGATGTGATTAAGAATCACCCATATCTTGAACAGGCAGTGACAGCAGTAACTGTCAGAAGTATAGAACCGCTTTCTGTAGATTCCGACAACACAATAGAAGCTATTTCTGCAACTGATAAGATTATGGTTGGTACAATGTCAGATGAATTCATAAAAATGGGAAGCATTACAATGGAACAGGGACATATGCCTGAGATGGACAATGAAGTGGCTGCTGACAGGAATACATTGATAGAGCTTGGACAGGGGATGAATATAGGGGATATTCTGACTATTGATGATACGACATATACACTTTGCGGGATAATTAATAGTTATACTAATGTATGGCAGAGCGGAAACCGTCTGCCAGGCGTGATAGTCACAGATACGCAGGCTGATGTAATAGCAGACGAGATAACATATATATATGCATACAGGCTGCGTGATTTCATTAGTGAGACTGACTATAATACAATGTATCAGTCTATTGCCAGTGAAAGTGGCATAAGGAACAACATAGCTTATAACAGCGGTGTATATGATTATCAGTCATGGGATAATGAACGAGTAAACAGATACATGTATATGCTCATTATGATTATTGGAATTGTAGCAGTCACATATCAGATTATTATATATAACAGGTCTAGAAACAATGTCCGATTTATTCAAAAATCTCTTGGAGCAACAAGTGCACAGACAGTAGTAATTGCTTTGCTTGAAAATGTAGTGATTCTTGGAATGTCAGCAATAGTGGGAAGTTGCATTGCACTGGGAATAGGAAAAATAGCTGGTCTTATACTTGAACATAGAAATGGAGTTACATTTTTCACAATAGATAAAGATACATACACAAAAGTATTATTAATGCTGGTTATTGCAGTCGTGGTAAGTGTAATCAGCATATTGCTGTCTGGCTGTCATAAGAAAAAACAAGGAAGTAACCGTACAGTTAAGATTACTGGTAATCTTATGAAAAAGAATTTTATAATCAACACAGCGACAAGATTAATGAGAACTAATGGTATTATTGTTAATATTCT
>UMDQ01032011.1_pt1 | contig 13768 bp, 16 predicted proteins | sample 1964531 | NCBI WGS metagenome assembly UMDQ01 (sample SAMEA4835998, study PRJEB28245) | human gut metagenome | biome: gut microbiome; material: fecal sample | place: Denmark | collected 2008
ATGGCAAACGTATCGGTGCAAGTTTCATGATCTCATCAGCACGGCCATAGAGAGGTGCAGTAGAATCAAGAAACAACCCATACATCATATTCTGCGATGAACCACAAAGCACAAGATTATACTTCAACTGCTTTTCATCAACCAGCTTTTGCAGCACAGATGGCAGTTCAGAAGATTGCTCTACAAGATACGGAAACTCATCCAAGCATAAAGTAAAATGCTTGTCTGTTCGATAATTGACTGCACGAAACATAGATTCCCAATCTGGATATGTCAGTTTGTCGAAATCTGGAAACACTTGTGCTATTACTTTTGCAAGCAATGCTCTCTGATGTTGCCCTTCAGAACGATCAGCGAGAAAATAAACATCATTGTCCGACAACACCCTTTTAATAAGCGTTGATTTACCCAGTCGTCTACGACCGTACATCACGACTAACGAGGACTTCTCCCTCACAAGAGCATCCTTCAGTCGTGCTGCTTCATCTATTCTATCAACGAATTTCATATACCTTATTTATTATGCATTACAAACATAATGTTTCTGTAGCATAATACAAAATTTTAAGCTGTATTTTTTATCCTGATAGAGTCATTATCGACTTATATGCAGGAAAAAGTGAGTTTTATCCCTTTTTCGAGGCTCTTTTCCTTGTCTTCAAAATCAAATCCTGTAATGTTTTCCCTAGTTTGTCTTCTTTGGCCAACCACAGAATATCATCGTCAAGCTGTAAAGCATACAACACACGCAAATATATTCCGATTGCCACTATCGGCGCACCTTTCTCTATTCGTGATACAGTCAACGGAGAACAGGTAGCACGTTCTGCCACCTGAGCCACGCTTAGGTTCCTACGCAAGCGAGCCAATTTTATCTGCTCTACCACTACTGACATCTTTTGCTCTAATTTTCGAGGTAATTTAGTCCCCATTGTATTCTTTGCCATATCAACACATCATATAATATGTAAAAATATTACTTTTTATTTATTTATTGTATATGAAAAATCGCATCAAAGCCAAATAATCGGTCATAGACATAGCCATTTGGAACAGAATCTTAAAATTAAATGCCATCATATTATTCGTAAGCAACGTATACATCTATTGACAAATAAAATACTATTTATCAATAGATGTAAACTAACTCTCCTTACAGTGTCTGTTTAATCTAAAAAAGGGAAGAAAAGAATATCCAGACATCAATCCGGTTGTTGCTTATCAAGTCCCCATAGTCACTCGCAAAGGCACTGTTCAGCACCAAATCTTTGTGACAAGGGCAACTACCTGAAAAGTGGGCATAGGTGCAGATCACTCATGTATTGTATTCTCATTTCTTTGATAGTTCAACCTGTTTCTCTATGATTGCCTTTACCCGTGCGAATGAAACCGGAGTGAAGTCGTTATTGTCAACTCCCACATCATACTGTGTAGAGAAAAGCATTTGAAGGCGAGGCTTATCTTTTCCGGTGTTATTCCTGCTTGTATGCACATGGCCGAAAAGCTGCCAGGTATCATCGTATGAGCCGCTATAGCAAAGGAACGGGCAATGATTCAGATAAATCTTCTGTTTATCGACCTCAATGTACATCTGCATCGTGATCAGTTCGAAATATTTTGTATAATTCTGCCTCAAGTTCTTCATGTCATGATTACCGGCTATGAGATAGATTTTCCCATTCAACCTTTTGAGTATCTTTGTCCATTCAGCAGAGCCACCAAGACAGAAGTCGCCAAGATGAAATACGATATTATCCGGACCGACCACACGGTTCCAGTTGGCAATAAGTGTTTCATTCATGTGTTCTACATCCTTGAATGGTCTGCTACAGAACCTGATGATATTGGTATGATTGAAGTGGGTATCGGATGTAAAGAACACCCCGCTTCCGTTGAATTTGTAATCCATAATCTTCTTTTTTTATGCACATCACTGCGCTGGTTAATAAAACTGAAGTTTTCAATACCCATGGACGGAAATGACGGAGTAGAGCGCATAATGCGAACGTCACCAATGGGCAAAAACAAAGCCGTTGAAAAATTTAGTAAGGACTTTTCAACGGCTTCAATTTATCTTTTTAATAGGAATACCTGCATCTAATGTACTCCTACCTGTCTATAAAACGTTCGCTGGAAAGTGTTTTTGAATTTACCGAATGACCCAATGCCTAAAGTATGAACATACGACATACGCTCAAAGCATACTGTGCTTCGACATAATGTGTTTACTAATATGTTCACTCTATTCTGCAGCATTGTAATTTGCTAATTGTTTTTATTCAATTGTGAGTGCAAAAATACTGAATTTTCTTGAGAACCAATTAACTATTCGCTAACTTTTTGAATGACCTGTCTAGTTGCTGTATTCTTTCGAACTTTTCTCATAAGGTTACTGATTATAGGTTAGGAACTGCACCAAATTTACCGAACTTGTATGCTTTTTGGAGAGAACTGATTCTATTCAATCCTTTGAAATCTGTCAGAGGATAAAGCACACTTGATCCATCTGTATTCTTATTCCGTAAACCAGATATTATCTTTTCTAAGCAAATCTTCCCCTCTGTACGAAAGCGCAAAGGGGAAGATGTTTAATTACTTTCTCATCAATTTCTCAACTCCTTGCCAATCATATCCCCAGTAAACTTTACCGTCACCGGCAAAGTTCCAAACATTCATCACTTCACGAAGCCTGCAAGGGGGTTCCTTACCTACACGAATATATTGCTTGGACTTACTACGGAAAAGACGATTGCACATTTGTTTGTCTTTCTTTTGTGATTTACAGCACGCAATGGTACTGGCAGGAGTTTTCTTTCTACTTCTACTCATTGTTTGTAAGATTTTTGAGCCTATAACGGTGTACGGCTCTATTAAACACTTACAAACCATCAAGAATTGTTTTACCTTTCAACATCTTTTCTTTCTTTTCATTAAACATCTAATATTCTGATTCTTTGATAATACGCAAAGTCTCTTGCTTATATCCTTTGCGGTCGTACTCCTCCCCTCTACACATCCAACAACTACATGGAGTTCCCGTAGTTTTATAAACCTGCGCCCATTTATCCTTTGCCAATTCAAACCAATGAGGATGCTCATAACAACTACCATCTTCACGAATAATGCAAAATTACAGTAAATCTCTGGAAAAGGCTAATAAAAAGGTAGAAAAGTCTTCGTAACGCCTGTTAATAAAGGGTTTGCGAAGACAAAAGAGGACAGGCGAAAAAACGGGGTAATGCAAAGGAAAGCGGATTTATGAAGCCGTTAGGTTTTCAAATCATTACCCGGTGAAATGCTATTTTTAACACGTGGCACTGACATTTTCTCCGTATGGCTGTGTTTGGCTTACAAGGTCTAACTCGTTGATACTTAATTTTGCAATCAAAAAAAGACGAGTATGGCAAGAAGCACATTCAAAGTGCTGTTCTACGTGAACGGCAGCAAGGAGAAGAACGGTATCGTCCCTATCATGGGACGTATCACAGTAGAATATTTTAGTTTTATCTATTGATAAATAGATATTTAGAAGAAAGAGAATGAACAATGGGTAACGATATAGAAACGAGCGAACTTCTTTAGTCTGCTGTGTTTTTCCATCGCTTCAAATAACTTTCTCACAAAAGTACGATTATTTTCTAATATATTTTCTCCTTTGGGAATAAAATATTAATTTGGCGAGATTGGACAACATTTGCTCATAGCAAAATGAGTAATTTTGTTGCAAATAACAGAAGCAATGAGAAATAGTACTGAAAACATATATCAGCAAAAGGTTAATCAGGTTATTGATTATATCAGTGCAAATCTGCATTTGCCTTTACAGTTGGATGTCATTGCCGATAAAATAAACGTATCTCAAAGGCAATTACTTCGTATTATGCGTTCTGCCCTAAATGAATCATTATATACTTATGTGGCAAGGCAACGTATTGAACGGGCTGTACTATATATGCAAACCGAAGAAATGAGCTTGACAACATTGTCATCAATGGTAGGATATGATAATCCACAGTCTTTTTCAAAAGCATTTAAGAAACAGTTTGGTATATCTCCTAAAGCATACATTAATGAGTTACAATCTCGATTAGAGGGCTACGTACAAAGTAGTGGAAATAGAAGTAGTCTTCAAGCCGAAATATGCTATTTTGAAGGATTGGAGTTGGTCTATATTCGCATATTTGGAAAGTATGGTGAAACAGAGCCTTATGAAATAGCATGGAATAAATTGATGCTGTTTTTAAAAGACAATCAAGCTTTAACACTTGAAACTCGTTTTATCGGATTGAGTTTTGATGACCCAAACGTAACTAACTATAACCAATGCCGATTTTATGCTTGTGCATCGGTGAAAAAAAAGATTGTTCCAACTGGAGAGTTTGGCACAATTCGGTTGCAACAAGGTAAGTATGCGGTTTACACTTTAAAGGGGAGTTGTTCAGGACTACAAGAGTTATATAACAATATTAGTGTGAATTTTGAACACACCATACGGCATGGGATGGCTTTTGAAGAATATATTAGTTATAGAACTGAAAATAGTAAAGAAAACATTACAAAAATTTACATGCCAATAAAATAGAACATTTATGGAGAACAAGTATTGCCAAAGTTGCGGAATGCCGCTACAAAATCAGGACGAGTTAGGAACAAACTCTGATGGAAGCAGAAATGAGGAATATTGCTGCTATTGTTTTAAGGACGGAGCATTTACGATGGATTGCACAATAGAGCAAATGATAGAGCATTGTGCGCAATTTGTAGATGAGTTTAACAAAGATTCTGAGGTAGTTTATACTAAAGAGGACGCTATTACAAATATGAAAATTTACTTTCCAACACTTAAACGTTGGAAAGTACTATAAAAAGATTATGCGATATATTGAAACAAAATCAATTTTATCGAAACTAAGGGAACAAGATACTTGGTTTGGCATTACTTATAACATGAATTTGTATAGGGGATGCCAACACGGGTGTATCTATTGTGATACACGAAGCGAATGTTACAGGGTTGGAGATATATCGCAAATATCAGTTAAGCAAAACGCTTTAGAATTACTGACAAAGGAATTACAAAGTAAACGTAAAAACAGAGCTACCATAGGTACAGGTTCTATGAATGACCCATATATGCCAATGGAAAGAGAACTACAATTAACCCGGAATGCTCTACAAATTATTGCTTCATATAAATTCCCAATCCATATAATAACCAAAAGTAATTTAGTAGAGCGTGATATAGATATTTTGCAGGAAATATCAAAGATGTATGCAGCCGTCAGTTTTACAATAACCAGTGCAACAGATTCGCTTGCAAAAAAGATTGAACCTAATGCGTCACCCACATCGGAGCGTTATAATGCGATGAAAGCATTAGCAGACAAAGGTATTTATACAGGAGTTACATTAATGCCTATATTACCTTTTATCAATGATACAAGAGAAAATATAGAAACTATAATCAGACAAGCAAAAGATTCGGGAGTATCTTATATACTACCTATGTTTGGCGTGACACTCCGAAAAGGGTCACGAGAATATTTCTATATGGCATTAGACAATCAATTCCCAACAATAAAAGCTAAATACCAATCAGCATTTGGTGAACGATATGATTGTTACAGTTATGATTACAAGAAACTGTCAGATACATTCTATAACCTATGCATCAAGTTGGGGATAGAAACTAAAATGAGATTTTACGAGCCTAAAAAATATGAACAACCATCATTATTCTAAGTCATGGAAACAAAATACATTACACTTACAAAAGAAAATATAGATACGGAACATATCTGTTGTGCATTTTCTGATAAAAAATGTTTAAAAGGCTATGAAATGAAAAAAGCATGGCTAAAAAAAGAGTTTGATAATGGATATATTTTCAGACGATTAGATGCACGAGCAAAAGTTTTTATAGAATATGTCCCTGCTGAAAAGGCTTGGATTCCGGTTGATGCTTCCAATTATTTGATGATAAATTGCTTTTGGGTATCAGGACAATATAAGGGAAATGGACACGCTAAAGCATTACTTCAATCCGCTATTGAGGATGCAAAAACACAAGGTAAAAATGGCTTGGTTACGGTTGTTGGAACAAAAAAGTTTCACTTTATGAGTGATACAAAATGGTTACTTAAACAAGGATTTAATACTATTGAAAGTTTGCCAAACGGATTTTCACTCTTAGGGCTGAAATTCGATAATAATGCACCGCCCCCATCTTTTAAGGAATGTGTAAAGAGTGGAGAATGTGAAGAAAAAAATGGATTGGTTGTATATTACACAAATCGTTGTCCTTTTACAGATTACTATGTAAATGGTTCTCTGTGGGTGTTAGCACAAGAACATAATATTCCACTAAAAATAATAAAGTTGGAAACAATGGAACAGGCACAAGCCGTACCTACTCCAGCCACTATATTTTCAGTTTTTTTTAATGGCAAATTTTTAACAACAGATATGAGCATATGCGTAGAATCCCGATTTACTAAGTTGTTAAAAATTAATTTAAAATAGATTCTCTGTCAATTTGAAAAATGCATTTTTCATAATCAATTCATTTACTCTAAAAAGATTGCTTATGAATGATTTATTACAAACGAGGATATTCAGATTATTATCTGAAACCTCACAGGAAGTAACTAACCAAGAAATGCAAAATGCCTATGGTGAATTTGTCGAACAAATAAGAATAGTGGGGGATGGAGATGATTATTCAACTACTTACCGGATTTTTGTAGCTACCCGTATTGAGATAGCTTCACTTGAAACAGCACCTCTTTACGGGCAGGGGGAAAAATGCGCTTAAAAAGCGGTTTTTACAAAAGACACTGGCGATTATTAACGCAGAACAGGAACTACTAAATTTCAAAATCACACATCCCGAATCGTTTCCTTCGGCAACTCCATTGACATTTGAATCACCTTTATCGGTTATACCTAAGTTTCCTAATCTCGGAATCATGGGTATGACCGAAATTCTTTCAGCCCTGATGCTGTTGGGTGGCATCACCGACAACACAGGCAAGCATCCAACTATCATTGCTTTTTCAGATGTCTTTGAACAGGCTTTCGGATTTAGTTTTAACGGTATCTATGACCGTCAAAACGAACTATTCAAACGCAAATCATGTAATCTCACCAAAACATTGGATGCTTTAAAAGCCGTCCTTATTAAAGAATATAAGAAACGACAAGCGGAAGCACTGAAAAATAAAGATGAAAAAAGATGATTTTGCAACAGGTTGATAAATAATAATTTGCATTTATAATATAGAGGGGTCAATACCGGACTCCTCTATTTTTATTTCCTTATTCTTCCGTCCTTTGCTTCATCAATCGATTGGAAAACTTAATGTTCAACTAAAAAATGAAGCAAAATGTATATAGACAACGAAAACTTCGACAAGTGGATGGAACGACTATCTAAAAAACTCTCTGAAATCGGGCAAGACCTGAAATCGCTTATCAATACTGACAAGGTATTGGACGAAAATGATAAAATACTCGACAATCAGGATTTAGCTTTCCTGCTAAAAGTATCTTTCCGAACCCTGCAACGGTATCGGGCAAGTGGCAAACTCCCTTATTTCACGATAAGCCATAAGACCTATTACCGTGCAGCAGACATCCGGACATTTATTCAAGAAAATGCCGAAAGTAAGACCTATGAACGGTTCAAAAAGGAAAACCAACTCGATAAGCAAACCACTGCAAAACAAGACGGGTAATATTACCGCCTGATGATGTGCCACCGCTCCCCATTTAGCAGAAACCGCCTCGCCTTGTGGCTCGGCTCGTTTCGCTAAATGAAGCAAGAGGGAACTGGACAAGTCCTGTTCTCCCTCTTGCCCTGCGGGGCAAAGCCTTCGGCTTTAACGGGTTACGTTCGTAACCGTTTATAACAGTGATTATAAGTCGAAAATGTATTTTGCTTATTATCAACTAAATAAATCTCATTTCCATTATAAAAAAGTTATAATCATGGATAAGACCAGTAATATATCCTCACTTACCACCATCGGGATAGACCGACAGACGGGAAAGTTGATAGATAAACTCTGCAAACGCTATTCGCTGAAAAAAGGTGAAATAGTCCGCTTGGCATTTGTCTATATTGATAAAGCGTGTATCAACCCATCGGAAGCACCGGAATCCGTAAAATCAGAACTGGCGAAAATAAACAAACGGCAAGACGATATTATCCGCTTCATCCGTCACTACGAGGAAGAACAACTAAATCCCATGATACGAACTGCAAATTCTATTGCAGTTCGATTTGATACTATTGGCAAGACGTTAGAAACGCTTATTCTTTCGTGGTTAGAATCTAATCGGGGAAAACAAACAGCCGTACTACAAAAAGTAAGTGAACAGTTCGGCAAACATGCCGATGTAATCAACCAGCAGGGAAAACAACTCAACGCCCTGTATCAGATACACCAACGGGATTATAAGAAGTTGTTTCAACTGATGCAACTCTATTCGGAGTTATCCGCTTGCGGTGTGATGGACGGCAAACGGAAAGAGAGCCTAAAGGCTGAAATTACCAATCTGATAAACACATAGAGCCATGCACATAGATTTTGCCCCACCATCGGCAGGAACATATAACAACGCAGGAAGTAGCCGGCAATTAGCGTCGTACATGGAGCATGAAGATTTGGAACGGATGCAGCAGGGTATCTATACCGATGGCTTTTTCAACCTGACGGATGAGAATATCTATAAATCAAAGGTTATAAAAGATATAGATAGCAATATCGGGTAACTCTTAAAAACAGATGCAAAGTTTTTCGCTATCCATGTCAGCCCATCGGAAAGCGAACTTCGGGCAATGGGGAACACCGAACAGGAGAAAGCCGAAGCCATGAAGCGGTATATTCGAGAAGTATTTATTCCCGAATATGCCAAGAACTTCAACAAAGGATTATCCGAAGCGGATATAAAGTTCTACGGAAAGATACATTTCGACCGCAGCCGTTCCGATAATGAACTAAATATGCACTGTCATTTGATTGTTAGCCGGAAAGACCAATCAAACAAAAAGAAGCTATCACCGCTTACTAATCATAAGAACACCAAAAAAGGAACAGTTACGGGTGGCTTTGACCGTGTAAACCTATTCCAACGAGCGGAACAGGGCTTTGATAAGCTATTCGACTACAACCGCCAATTATCTGAATCCTTTGAATATGCCAACACGATGAAGAACGGAAGCATTGATGAGAAACTGAAAATGCAGGAACGGGAATTAAAAGAGCCAAAACAATATTTTACTGGCGAAAATAAAAAAGAGGTTCATCAATCCAGTGAAAAAGAAAACAAGATTTCTTGCAATCTTGATAGCAAGCAAGAACACAAGCTGTCTTACAATCAGCAAAATAACAGTGGTGGTGATTCTCTCTTATCTATCTTCTCATTGGGAGATGGCAATAATTACGATGCAACATTGGCAGAGGAATCACAGGCTAAGAAACTCAAAAAGAAAAAAAGTCGTAAGTTGTAATTATTGTCAACAATAATTGTAACTACTGTTCCAAAAAATGTATTTCATCCATTTTTAATACTTTTGTTTTGATACTCAACTTACTATATGTTTTTTCCGCTTTATACTTACACCTATCATCATTTGTTAAGAAGAAATCAAAATGGGCTGCGTAGAATGTATGCAATGCATCATCAAACATATTATTAAAATGCCCATCACTTTTATATCCAGCAATATCAAATTTGAAAAATATTTCAATAACTTTTTGATACATCAAATTTTCACTATATTTGTTGTTTGGGGTATATAAATCGAAGAAATCTGTTAATTCCAAATGTTGAGGTAAACTCTTGAAATTTGAATTGAAAGACTTAATAAGTTCTTTATTATTTCTTAGTTTATTTAAACTTGTTATGAGATGACTTTTAAAAGATTTATAGAGTCCATAGTCTGATTTAAGGCGAGTTTGAAAATTAAAAATATCAGTTTGCAATGCATACATATTGGGTTGTAATTTAGATAAAGGAAACATTATTCCAAATATTGGATTTTCATATCCTTTTCTGAACTCAGAAGGCAAGGGGACGTTTTTATATAATTCCATAGTCGCTTGCATTAAAGGAAAATCTTCAAACAATGTTTCATAAGAGATTGGTTCATGCCCCCAGTCTTTTTTCTTCTCTTCAAAAAAATCAAAAATATTTCGATAATGCCAAGTCGCATTTTTTTCACCCCAATATTGGCAGATGCAAAGGTTGTTTGTGAAGTGCTGGATATTCAGCAAATGACCATCTATATAAGTAGGATTCTTTTGGAATCCACGAAATAAATCATTTAAGTGTGCATTTGAATATGCTGTAATAATCTGCTTACTTGTTAATAAATCAGACAAATATTGATATGAAGATTTTTCTGTTGGGTCTAATCTATCCAACTTTTCAAGTCGGTCAAATATATTTAAGTCGATGTATACCTTCATACTAATTCTAATTATTGAATTTCTAAGCAAAGATATACATCTTGAAGCTAAAATGCACGAATCAAATAACAAAAAGAAGAAAGTAGTATAGTTCTTTTCTTTCTCTGAACACAAAGGTATATTCCGAGCCTGAAACGCCAATGCCAAGCCCTACGGGTTTGGGAGAATTTCTTCCTTTTTGCTTCACAAAAAGAGTAAATTCCCCCAAAGCATTGCCTTATTCATTCTCTCCATATGTGAGATGTTTATCAGAGAAAAAAAGGAAAAAAGATATTGGTTGGGCACTTATTTGGGCAGTTGGTATTTTCCCTCAATCCGTTCTGCTAAATTTGTCATATCCTCATTAATCTTCGTTTTAGTGACCTCTGCGTAAATTTGTGTTGTTTTTATATTAGTATGCCCCATCATTTGGCTAAGTGTCTCTATCGGAACACCTTGTGTAAGGCAAATACTCGTTGCGAAGCTATGGCGCGCCACATGATAGGTCAAGCGTTTCTCTATTCCTGCTGCTTTTGCAATAACTTTCAAGTAGAGATTAACTTCCGGACTATTCATCAGGTTGAATAGTTTTCCATCTTTACCCGTCCCTCTGTGCTTCTCAATAATACACATCGGAATATCTAAAAGTGGAATATAAGATGGTGTTCCTGTCTTTTGGCGATTTATGATAATCCATTTACTGCCGTCTTCCATCTCCTTTATATTTGATTCTCGTAGGTTCTTAACATCCACATACGCCAATCCTGTCCAACAAGACAGAATAAACATATCACGAACAAAGTTTGTACGCTGATGGGCTATAGGTGTTTGCATTATCCTCTCTATTTCCTCATTGGAAAGCCATCGACGTTTGGGGCGTACACGTGTTGGTACATAATTGAAAAAAGGGTCTTGACGAATTATTCCTTTGTTTATTGCACGTCTGACAACTCTACGAAATACGAGAACATTTCCTTCAACGCTGCGTGGGGTCATTCCTTTATCTATTTTTAGGTAATAATCATAAGATTCCACAAAACTAAAATCAATCTGCCCAAAAGAAACGTCTTTTACGCCATACTTTAATAATACGAAGTCTTTCAAATGATTATAGCCAACACAGTACATACGGTAAGTGGAATGAACCATGTTTATACCGATACTTTTCCTGCACTCTTCCAGATATTCGGAAAATTCCTGTAGTAAGGTGTTACGATGCGTTCCGATACCTCGAAGTGCATTTTTAAGATATTCAGCCGTGACATAGCCGTTATTATTTACCATATCCTTATAGTGATTGGTTATTTCGTTTCGGTAACTTTCAATTTGTCGGTTGATATTGTCTATTTCTTTAGGTTTTCCGGTTGCTAATCCCAATTTAACATCCCAATATTCGGGCAAAACCTCTAAACCCGTGCTGAATGTTGTGCTTTTTCCATCAACACTAATTCTACTGACTATAGGGCATTTTCCCGACTTTTTCATTTTACTCCTGTTGAGATAAAATAAGATACTGAATGTGCTTCTATTCTTTTTCATAGACGGTTTCTTTGATTATTCCACATAAGTGTATTTACCAGCTACCCGTGCCGATAATATTTTCATATCATTGGCTATTTTGTCATTATTGACACGGGCATACCGTTGTGTGGTGTGAATATCCCTGTGCCCCATCATTTGACTGACAGTTTCTATAGGAACTCCCTGTGATAAGCAAAGTTGGCTTGCAAAAGTATGACGGCTCCAATGGTAGGCAATCGGCTTATCTATACCACATAATTTGGCAATGATTTTTAACCGTATATCCATATTAGTTAATGCAGTCATTGGAAATACTTTGTCTTCTTTTCCCATACCCCTATACTTTTCTATGATTTGGATAGGAATATCTAATAATTTTACGCTGAACGGAGTACCTGTTTTTTGTCGGGACATACTTATCCAAAGGCTACCATCTTCTTCTTTTGTTAAATCTTTCCAAGTAAATTTTTTGACATCGGAATAAGCCATTCCCGTGAACGAAGAAAAAATAAACATATCACGGGCGAATATTAAAGACGGACGTTCAAAAGGGATTGTCAATATTCGTTCAAATTCTTCGGCAGTAAGCGATTTGATTTTGGTCTTACATTTTTGAGGCTTATAACCGAAAAATGGCGGACGGCTTATCAAGCCTCGATATAAAGCTATCCTTACTGCTTTTTGGAGTAGTATAATTCTTCCATTTACTGTTTCAGGTTGTAGTTTTCGTTCCACACGTAGATACAAAGCGAATGATTCAATAAAAGGTAAATCCAATTGTGTCAGGGGTATATCTTGAACATTATATTTGGCACGTATAAACCGTTCCAAGTGCATTTGGGCATTCAGGTATTTCACATAAGTACTGTGTGCCCTGTCTATACCTACCCGTAAGTGAAACTCCTGAACTAATTCGTTAAAGAATCCAAGCAAAGTTTCTTGTGCAGTCGCAATCCCCTGAAAGGCGTTTTTTACATCTGTGGCAGTTACTTTTCCTGTTCTCTCTAAAATATCTTTGTAGTGGTGATGTATGGAGAGATTAATCTTATTAATCTCCCTGTTCAGTTCGATGGCTACACGGCTTTTGCCTGTAGCCCGTCCTGACTTGACATTCCAAAGCAGTTCGGAAACATGCAGTTTTGAGGAAAATTGAGCGATACTGTTTCCGATGCTGATTTTCCCAAGAATTGGGTAAACTACATCCTCTCTGTTACTTTTTTCAAGTCTGCTTTCTCTTTTCAGGTAAAAAGACACCTTCAGTTCGTTGTTCATAACATACACATTTTTAATTAGACAAAATTACTTCTCATGTGAGTTATTTAAACAATGTAACAAGCAGACAAACAGAGATGTAACCAGTCATCTACAGTCATTGAAATACTGTATTTTGCCCGATTAAAAACGGGTAACGTTTTAGAAACGGAAAGTTTGCTCTAATCCGCTTTTTACTGCAATTTCACTATCGGACACCTAAAGACATTAAAAGACATACATTTCTATCATTCAATCAATTACCTCGCTTTTCTCCTTCTTGCTTTTACCGTGTAGAGTTCGGGTGACAATCAACGGGACTGTGGCGCAGTTCAGTTGCAAACAGAACATCCCGAAGACGCTTTGGGACGTGAAAGGGAACAGGGCGAAAGGCAAGAGCCAAGGGGCACGGGACATCAACCTCGCCCTTGACAACATCAAGGCACAAATCATCAAGCACTACCAGAAACTTTCCGACCGAGAGGCGTTCGTGACGGCAGAAATGGTGCGCAACGCCTATCAGGGAATCGGCAGCGAGTATG
>UMDQ01045859.1_pt1 | contig 13611 bp, 9 predicted proteins | sample 1964531 | NCBI WGS metagenome assembly UMDQ01 (sample SAMEA4835998, study PRJEB28245) | human gut metagenome | biome: gut microbiome; material: fecal sample | place: Denmark | collected 2008
CCTTCTGTACTGTCAACGCCTCCCGCCACAGGTTCCCCCTCTTTTCCTCTCCCATTTATATACAGAATTTGCTAAAATTTTAACAATTTTTTATTGATTTTATGAGTTAACTATGTATAATTATGGTAGGGGAAGTTGGCAAATTCCAGCATCCCGGAAAAGATATCGTAAAGCCTGCTATCCGCAGGTGTTTACCATATAAATATGAAAGGAAAGAGGTTTAATAAGATGGCAACAATCGATTTAAGCAAGTACGGTATTACCGGAACCACAGAAGTTGTGTACAATCCTTCTTATGAGATGTTATTTGAAGAGGAGACCAAACCGGAGCTGGAAGGCTACGAAAAAGGACAGGTCAGCGAGCTGGGTGCAGTGAACGTTATGACCGGTATCTATACAGGTCGTTCTCCAAAAGACAAATTCATCGTTGTAGATGAGAACTCCAAGGACACTGTATGGTGGACCTCCGATGAGTATAAGAATGATAACCACCCGGCTACCCAGGAAGCCTGGAATGCAGTAAAGGACATCGCTATCAAAGAGCTCTCCAACAAGAGACTTTTCGTAGTTGATGCATTCTGCGGTGCAAACAAAGATACCCGTATGGCTATCCGTTTCATCGTTGAGGTAGCTTGGCAGGCACACTTTGTAACCAACATGTTCATCAAGCCAACCGCTGAGGAGCTTGAGAACTTCAAGCCGGATTTCGTTGTATACAACGCTTCCAAGGCAAAAGTTGAGAACTACAAAGAGTTAGGTCTGAATTCCGAGACTGCTGTTATGTTCAACATCACAAGCAAAGAGCAGGTTATCGTTAACACCTGGTACGGCGGAGAGATGAAGAAAGGTATGTTCTCCATGATGAACTACTTCCTTCCGCTCAAGGGTATGGCTTCCATGCACTGCTCTGCAAACACAGACTTAAACGGCGAGAATACCGCTATCTTCTTCGGTCTTTCCGGTACAGGTAAGACAACACTTTCCACAGACCCGAAGCGTCTTCTGATCGGTGATGACGAGCACGGCTGGGATGACAACGGCGTATTCAACTTCGAGGGTGGATGCTATGCCAAGGTTATCAACCTTGACAAGGATTCCGAGCCGGATATCTACAATGCAATCAAACGTAACGCACTTCTTGAGAACGTTACTCTGGATGCAAACGGCAAGATCGATTTCGCAGACAAGAGCGTAACCGAGAACACCCGCGTATCTTACCCGATCGATCACATTCAGAACATTGTTCGCCCGATCTCTTCTGCACCAGCAGCAAAGAACGTTATCTTCCTGTCCGCAGATGCATTCGGCGTACTTCCGCCAGTATCTATCCTGACACCGGAGCAGACACAGTACTACTTCCTGTCTGGATTCACAGCAAAGCTTGCTGGTACAGAGCGCGGTATCACTGAGCCGACTCCTACTTTCTCCGCTTGCTTCGGACAGGCATTCCTTGAGCTGCATCCGACCAAGTACGCTGAGGAGCTTGTTAAGAAGATGGAGAAGAGCGGTGCTAAGGCATATCTTGTTAACACAGGATGGAACGGCACAGGCAAGCGTATCTCCATTAAGGATACCCGTGGTATCATCGATGCCATCTTAAACGGCGCCATCAAGACTGCTCCGACCAAGACGATTCCATACTTCAACTTCGAGGTTCCGACAGAGCTTCCGGGTGTTGATTCTGGAATCCTTGATCCGCGTGATACCTACGCAAATGCTTCCGATTGGGAGACAAAGGCTAAGGATCTGGCTGCAAGATTCGTTAAGAACTTCGCAAAATACGAAGGCAACGATGCTGGTAAGGCACTTGTATCTGCTGGTCCGCAGGCATAATTGCTGCGAACAATCCGCCTAAGAATCATAAAAGAAGGGACTGCCGCATAAAGCGGTCAGTCCCTTTTTACGTGGTAAGTACTATAATGGAAAACAGATCATGCCTTTCGATTTCAGATGGAAATGTAGCTGGAAATTCGGATCAAAAAATGCGGCATTTCTACCCCCGTCGGGTTTTGCATCTGCGATGATCCGTGTTTTTCCAAGTTTTGAGCACTCCACGGGTGTGTCCGCAACCCGCAGACAATTTTAGGATTCTCGTGTGTCCCTTGCGGCACTGCTGAATAGAACATAACCGCGCGAAGCCGCTGTCTGAGTCGTCATCTGCCCTGTTTTGAATAGCTGATGACGACGAGTTCGGTTCGCGCGGTTTTATATTGTCTGTGAAGCAGTGCCGCTAGGGACGCTAGGGAATCCGCTCATTGTCTGCGGTTTGTCGGACACATTCCGTGGATTGTCAAAACGTGGAAGAGACACGGAATCCGATGCAAAATCCGGCAGGAAGAAATGCAAGCATTTTTTGGGGCTGCCTCTCGTTTTACTGCATCTTAAAGTAATCAATACTGCTGACCAGCTCATCTGCGATCTCGCGGAGCTGCTCTGCACTGACATACACCTGCTTGAAAGTATCCACTACCTCTTCCGTCTCATCGTATGTCTTCTTCGTGCTGTCCACATTGCCCTGCACGATTTCTGAGAGTTCACTCACCGCCTGTAGCACTTCATTTCTGGAATTTTCCAGATGTCCTGTGCTTTCTTTGATCTGACGGATACTCTGCATGGAGCTGCCAATCTGCGCGATTACCTCTTCCACTACCTTCTGCGTATCCTGCATGCTCGCACTCTGGTTCATAATGATCTCCTGCATCTGCTGCATAATCTCAACCGCCTTTGCAGAATCCTCGCTGAGTGTCTTCGCAGTCTCCTCAATCTCCTTGCTCGACTCATTCGACTGTTCGGAGAGCTTCTTGATCTGGTCTGCCACAACGCCGAATCCTCTGCCGCTCTCTCCGGCTCTCGCCGCCTCAATCGAAGCGTTCAGACTGAGAAGGTTCGTCTCCTCCGCGATCGACGTGATAAACGCGGTTGCCTCATGGATCTTCTGTACAGAATCGTTGGTCCGGTTTGTCTGCTCCTGCACTTCACCGATAATGCGTTCCACCTCGACATTAATGTTCCGCAGATTGTTGAGCGTCTCTGCCGCCTTCTCACTGGACTGCTGCATGGAAGCTGCGTTGTCATCCAACAGTTCCACCTCTGCCGACGTCTCCGTAATATTCTCACCCATAATGCGCATATGTTCCGATGTATTCTGGGAATTCTGTGCCTGTTCGGTGGAATTCTCCACAATCTGGTTGACTGCCATGCGCACATGATCCATGGTTCCGTTTGTCTGATCTGCCGCAGTACCGAGCAGTTCGGACGCATCGAGCAGACGTTTGGCATTCTGTGATATTTCCTGGATGGTCGCCTTCATGGCATCCCGCAGCGTGATCGTCACGCGGGACAGATCGCCGATCTCATCGTGTCTTCCGAGCAGCTTGTCTTCTACCCAGACATTCAGATCGCCGTCCGCCACTTTTCCTACCACCTCAATACTGCTGCGGATATTGCGGCTCATCGAGGTTGCAAGCTTCATGGCGATCGCAATGCATAGGATCATCACGGCGCACACCGCCATGCTGATCGTTCCCAGAATCTTGTTGATCACGGCATCCTTTTCCTGCTTGTCCGTTCCCACAAAAATCATGCCGATGATCTCATCGGTCGATCCGTTCTGATATACCGGTATAAAATATCCATAGTTCAAAGTGCCCTCGATCGACACCGCATGGCTGAAATAGGATTCGCCGCCCTGTAGTACCTTTTCCACAATCCGGTCACCGGCCTTGGAATTCAAGATACGGTTCCCTCCTGCATCGACCGCCGACGTCATAATGCGGGTGTCTCCGTAGAAAAATGTGACATCCATGCCGGTATTGCCCTTGATGCGGTCTACCAGGCTCTCGGACTTTGAAATATTATAGCTGCCTTTCCAGATATCCCCGTTACTGGTCTGCAGATAATCTCCCGTGTTCTGATCGTAAGCTGCGAGCGTGGCTGCCGCCGTTCCACGAAGCGCTTCCTCGATCTCCTCCAGCATGGCGCTCCGTACCATTGTGGTTGTCAAAAACATGGAAATCAACCCCAATATAATAACCGGTGCAATTGTAATTCCCAGAATCTTTTTCTTAATGTTCATACTAATCTCCATTTCGTCTGTGTATCTGCATATCGTTTTACGTCCTCTTGTTGCTTATTCCACAACATTCACCGTCTTAAAATACCAGTTGATGCCGCTGGTAATTGTCGCATCATCCAGCGTCTTACCCGCTTCTCCGACCGTCTCTCCGGTATTCGTCTCGATCACACCGTCAAATACACCGTTCTGCCCCGAAAGGATCTGTTCCTTCGCCTCGTCTACCTTCTCCTGCGTGCCCTCCGCACAGAAATCCGCCAGATTGGTAAGACCGACCAGATTCTCGTTCATGCCTCCGTAATAGTTGCTTCCGTCCCAGGTTCCGTCAATCAGGCTCTGCACTGCCGCGGTATAGTAGGCACTCCAGTTCCAGATAACGCTGCACAGGCAGGCATCCGGCGCATTCTTGCTCATGTCGGAATTGTACCCGATGCTGTATACGCCACGTTCCTCTGCCAGTGTCTGCGGATACTCCGTATCACAGTGCTGGGCGATCACATCACAGTCCATATCGAGAAGTGTCTTTGCCGCATTCTCCTCCGCCTCCGGGTCATACCAGCTGTTCGTCACCTTGACGTAAACCTCTGCGTCCGGATTGACCGAATAGATACCGAGCGCGAACGCATCGATTCCGCCCGTCACCTCGGAGTTGCTGTTATCCATGGCAGCCACATAACCGATCTTGTTCGTCGTGGTATTCATTCCCGCCACAATACCGCTTAAGTAGCGCGCCTGATAGATTCTGCCGAAATAGTTATTGAAATTCTTGCCGTTGCTCATATAACCGGTTCCATGGGAAAAATAAATATCCGGATATTTCTCCGCCATCTCCGCTGTCGCCTCCATGTAACCCCAGCTGGTCGTAAAGATAATGTTACAGCCCTCGTCGATACATTCCTGAATCGCCTGCTTTGTCGCATCCTCATCGGAATCTGGGACATTGATTTTCCGCACAATCTGATCGTCGGAAAGTCCGAGGTTCTGCTGCATTCCCTGAATTCCCAGATCATGCGTGTACGTGTATCCGCTTCCTTCTGCCGGGTCTGACAGATGGAGCACTCCCACCTTGATCTCGTCCTTCGGGATTCCCTCCGTCGCGGTCGTTGTTGCTGCCGACTCCGTCCCCGCTGTCTGCTGCAAGCTCTCCGCTCCGGCATTTGTAGCATAATCATCAATCTGCGTATCTGCACCGCAGCCGGCAAGCAGAAAACTTCCCACAGCTGCTGCAATCAGTCTGATCCATTTTTTTCTCATATCCGGTACTCTCTTTCTGTATGCTATTATCTGCCAACTTTTTACATCTGCCTTTATTATACACATTTTTTATTTTGTCATCAATAAATTTGTAAATTATTGGAAACATATCTGAATGGATCTTAAAATATTCTTTTTTGTAAAACATTTCTTACGATATAAACAAAAAAAGCCTTCACAGTTCTGCCGCATTTACTGCCGGCGGCAAATCTGTAAAGACTTTTTTAAAATACATATTCAGTTAGCTCAAAAGATTCTGCATGCTCTTTAAGCTGATGACCAGCGTAGAGGTGTTATGCAGAAGCGCTGATGTGGTCGGCTGTAAAATGCCGCCGACTCCAAGCAGGATCAATCCGGTATTGAATCCGACAATCACGCGGTAATTCTTGCGAATCCGCTTCATCAGGCCGTCGCTCAACAGCTTTAAGGTCACGATCTGATAGAGATCATCCGAGCTTACCATGATATCCGCGATCTCACGCGCAATCTCCGCACCGTCCGAAATCGCGATGCCGACATCCGCCGCAGAGAGTGCCGGGGAATCGTTGATGCCGTCTCCAACCATGATAACCTTGCGTCCGGCTGCCTTTTCACGCTCGACAAAACCGGCTTTATCCTCCGGAAGCACCTCGGAATAATACTCGTCCACACCGACGCGCTTTGCAATGGCGCTTGCCGTCCGCTCGCTGTCTCCCGTCATCATGACGATCTTCCTGATACCGGAGCGGCGCAGGGAATTGATGACTGCCTCCGCCTCCTCGCGGAGCGGATCTTCAATGCAGATCACGGCTGCAAGCTGTCCCTCGATGGCCAGATACAGATGGGAATACTCCTCCGGCAGGCTCCCGAACAGTTCCTTTGTGCCCGCAGGAAGGGCAGCTCCCTCATCCTCAAATACAAAATGATAGCTTCCGATCACGGCTTTCTTGCCGTTGATCGTTGTGGAAATACCATGTGCCACCACATACTCCACCCTGGAATGCATCTCCTCATGATCCAGACCTTTTTCCCTGGCTGCCGCAACAACCGCTTTTGCCATGGAATGTGGGAAATGCTCCTCCATGCAGGCTGCAATCCTAAGAAGCTCATCCGGGCTGTCCCCGTTAAAGGAAACCACTTTTGCCACGGTCGGCTTTGCCTTGGTCAGTGTGCCGGTCTTATCAAAGACGATCGTATCAGCCTCAGCCATTGCCTCTAAATATTTTCCACCCTTGACCGTCATATTGTAAAAGCCAGCCTCACGGATCGCTGACAATACGGAAATCGGCATGGCAAGCTTTAATGCGCAGGAGAAATCCACCATCAGAATCGACAGCGCCCTTGTCGCATTCCGGGTCAGAAGGTAAGTGAGCGCTGTGCCGCCGAGGGAATACGGTACCAGACGATCCGCCAGATGCTCTGCCCGGCTCTCAAGCCCGGACTTTAACTTCTGGGATTCCTCGATCATCTGCACAACCTTGTCGTAGCGGCTGGAGCCGCCTACCGCTTTCACGAGAATGGTAAGCTCCCCTTCCTCGACTACGGTTCCTGCATAGACATAATTCTCACTGATCCGGCGTACCGGCTCGGATTCTCCGGTTAAGGATGCCTGGTTGACCATCGCCTCGCCGTCTGTCACGACGCCGTCAAACGGGATCACATTGCCCATATGGACAACCACCTCGTCACCCTCACGGACTTCCTTCGCGCCGACAAGAACCTCCACGCCGTCCTTCTTCAGCCATACTTTGCCGACATTCAAGGACATGGTGCGCGCAAGGTCGCCGACGGACTTCTTGTGCGTCCACTCTTCTAACAGCTCACCGATGCCAAGCAGGAACATGATCGATCCCGCCGTCTCGGTATCACCGCGCAGAATAGACACTCCGATCGCCGTCGCATCGAGTACCGGTACTTCGATCTTTCGTGCCGCCAGTGTCTTTATGCCCTTCCAGATGTAGCGGAACGACTTGACCGTCGTCCAGCACGCCCGGATGGGATACGGCAGAAAAATCTTGGATGCATAGCGTCTCACCACTCTGCCGATCAGCTTCTCCTGGTAGCTTGCATTCAGCTCTCTTCCGGAATTCTCGATCAGCCCGTTCGGCACTTCCACATCTTCATAGTGAAAATGTCTGAGCTTGTCAATCAGTTCCGCTCTGCTGCCGTCATAACAGATGACTGCGTCACCCGTACGCTCATACACCTTGGCGCTTGAGACCTGTATATCATTTTGTAAAAAATACAGAAGCGTATCCGCCTGTGCACAACTCATGCGGTACTGTGCCACATGAATCCGCATCCGCCCCTTAATCTCATGCTTGATTGCAAACTTCACTTTACTCGCCTCTTATCAAAATCTTATTCTTCGGTGTTCTCTGCAGTCTCGGTCTTCTCTGCTGCTTCTGCCTCTGCATCTGCAAATGCCTCTGCCTCAGCCTTGGCTGCACGCTCCTCATTGATCTCCTTTGCGCCTGCATAGATGTCTCCGGCATTCTCCTGTACGGTGCTTACGGTGTTCATCACACACTCTTTTGCTCTTAAGAAAGCTGCGGTACAGCTTGTGTAAACCTTCTTGGCATCCTTGCTGGAAAGTACCTTGATACCGGCTGTTCCAAATAATACGCCGCCTGCAAAAATTCCTGTCTTCTTCCAATCAATCTTCTCAAAACATTTTAACATATGTATCCTCCATTCCATGCACAATCCCGTGCATCCTTTGCTGAACATGTTGTTCGCTCTTTACATTATTGTGCATTATAGTACCGCTTTTTGTATTTTTCCAGTATTTTTTCGTTATTGATAAACTTCATCATTATCCGCCATTTTCCATCCTGCTCCCGGTTTTTAATACCTCCGCCGGATGGCTGCGTTTTTTCTTTATTATATGCCGGTTCATACCGGCTGCAATAACCGATGGCATCAAAAACCCGTAAAGCAGCAGAGATTTACTCGGTCCCTGCCACTCCTTTTATTTCTATATTTTTCTATTTCTCTTCCGGTTCGTCCCCAAGCATCTCCGTAAGCGTGTGCCAGCCGAGTACCGCACATTTGACACGCGCCGGCATGTGTGAAATGTCCACAAGCGCCGATGCCTCCTCGAGTTCTTCTAATTCCTCGTCCGATACCGTCCCTTTAATCATCCGAAAGAACAGATCCGCCAGGTGCATGGCCTCTTCCTTGGTCTTTCCGATGACCAGATCCAGCATGATATCCACGGAAGCCTGTGAGATGGCGCAGCCGTCGCCCGTAAAGGTTCCCTCCGCAATCCTGCCGTCCTCCACGCGCAGCTGCAGCACAATATCATCCCCGCAGCTCGGATTCACACCCTCAAGCACCAGATTTGCATCCGCAAGCTTCTCCTTGTGCCCCGGATAGCGGTTGTGATCCGTCAGCACCTCATTATAAAATGTCCGGTTATTCATATCCCATCATCCTCCTGACTTGTGCCAGCTGATCCAGAAATCGTCCGACATCCTCTGGCGTATTATAAAATGCCACGCTCGCTCTGGCACAGGACGAAATGCCGAGCCATTCCAACAGCGGCTGGGCGCAGTGATGTCCCACCCGCACCGCGACATGCGCCTCATCTAAGATCGATGCAATATCATGCGGGTGTACATCATCCACGGTAAAGCTCACAATTCCGCAGTGCTCCTTTTCGTCCCCGCTTCCCAGAATATGCACGCCCGGAATTTTTTTCATTCCGGCAAGCAGCTGGGCGGTAAGCATCTCCTCGCGCTCCGTGATTTCTTTCCAGCCGATGGATTCCAGATAATCGATCGCGGCGGCAAGCGCGGCCGCGCCTCCCGCATTGACCGTCCCTGCCTCAAACTTATGGGGAAGTTCGGCAAATACGGCTCCCTCTCTCGTCACACGGTCAATCATCTCCCCGCCGGTCAGAAACGGCGGCATCTCCTCTAAAAGTTCCTGTTTTCCGTAGAGCACACCGATCCCCATCGGCGCCATCAGCTTGTGTCCGGAAAATGCCAGAAAATCCACGTCAAGTGCCGTGACATCGATCGGCATATGCGGCGCTGCCTGTGCCGCATCCGCCAGTACCACACCGCCGTTTTCGTGTACCATCCCGATCAGTTTTTCTGCCGGGGTCGCCCGTCCAAGCACATTCGAGACAAGTGTCAGCGCGGCAAGCTTTGTGTGCGGTGTGACGGCATCACAGATTTTCTCCTCCGTAAAACTGCCGTCCGGTTCACACTCCAGATATTTAAGCGTGGCTCCGGTTCGTCTGGCCGCCATCTGCCACGGAAGCAGGTTGCTGTGATGCTCCATGATCGTGACAAGAATCTCATCCCCAGGCTTTAACCGGGGCAGCGCATAGCTGTACGCCACCAGATTGATGCCCTCGGTCGTATTTCTGGTAAAAATGATTTCTCTCTCACTCTTCGCATGTACAAACCGTGCGACGCGCTCTCTCGCATGCTCATACTGCTCTGTCGCCTCCACGCCCAGCTCATAGAGCCCGCGCAGCGGATTGGCATTCCGGCGCTCATAGAATTCCCGCTCCGCATCGAGCACGCACGCCGGCCGCTGTTCTGTCGCCGCGTTGTCGAGGTAAGCGATATCGCTTTCCGCAAGCAGCGGAAAATCTTTTTTATAATCTGTCATATGCATTGCTCCTTCAGATAAGTGTCAACAGCGCCGCGCACCTCCTCTGACGGGATCTGGCTGTTTATCGCTTCGATCTTCGCCAGTGTCAGAAGTCTCTGTGCCTCCTCCGGGGGAATGCCTCTCGTGGCGGCATAAAAGAGCATGTTCTCGTCGAGCTTACCGATGGAAGCGCCGTGATTGCCCTCCACATCCTCCTCCGCGCACAGGATTAACGGGATGGTCTGGTTGACCATATTGTCACCGACAAGAAGCACATCCTCCTTCTCGTCTCCCTTAGCTCCCACACAGCCGTGCACAAAATCGATCGTTCCGCGCAGCAGCTTCTTCGCCTCGTTCTTTAAGATGCCCGATATCTGCATATTGCTCTTCGTCTTTTTCCCGCGGTGTCTGGCGACATAATTCATATCAATCTTCTGCCTGCCGGTGCCCAGATATCCGCTTACGAGTTCTGCCGTGCTCTCTTCTCCGCTAAGTTCAAACAGTGTTCCCGTATAGACCTCGGCGCCGCCCAGTTCCAGCTGCACTTCCTTCACAGCGGCATCTTTTTCACACGAGACACCCACATCATGCAGGCAGACGGCTTCCGCATTCATCGTCTGCACCACATACAGTTCTACTTTCGCGCCCTCCCCGGCATATACCTTCGTCTGGATGGCGGACATCATCCCGCCCGTCTCCCCGCTCTCGCAGAGCAGGATTACTTTTGCCCGGCTGTGCGCTCCGGCATAGATATGCAGGCGGTTATAGGCATGCTGCCCGCTTTGGTAGGAAAAACGGTACACATACGGTTCGCCGCAGTCTGCATGTTCCGGAATCGTCAAAAGCTCGGTATCCCATGCCGCATCTGCCTCCGACGGCTGATCCATCGCCTCGCCCATCCCGGTTGTGATTTTATCCCAATCCGTCTGCTGTGCCATCCGCAGCTGCTCATCCTCTGCCTGCCCTGCTTCTGCCACACTCTGTTTTATCGCTATACTGCCGTCGATCCGCGGCATCCCAATCACGGTTTCATTCATTTTCAGCCAGTTCCAGGTCTTTGCAGGAAGCCGGTTGACTGTGATCGCCTGATTCTGTTTTGTCATAAGCTCCTCCTTTACCCGATGCTGCCCTTCATCTCAAGATCAATCAGATTGTTCATCTCCACCGCATACTCTAACGGCAGTTCCTTTGACACGTTGCTTGCAAAACCACTGACAATCATCGACCGCGCTTCCTCCTCGCTGATGCCGCGGGACATCAGATAGAATACAGCGTCGTCGCTGATGCGGCCGATTTTAGCCTCATGTCCCACATCCGCGTCTCCTGTGCGGATGTCCATCGCCGGAATCGTATCCGATCTTGAGATGTCATCGAGCATCAGCGACTGACAGGAAACTGCCGATTTGCTGCCGGCGGCTTCCTTTGTAATGCTCACGGAACTCCGGAACGTGCTGATACCGCCGTCCTTGGAGATCGACTTGGTGTTCATGTACGAGGAGGTATCCGGTGCGGCATGCACCACCTTTGCCCCGGTGTCCAGATTCTGACCTTTTCCGGCAAACGTGATGCCTGTGAATTCCATGTGCGCCCCTTTTCCCTTTAAGATACTCATCGGATAGAGATACGATACATGGGAGCCGAAGGAGCCGGACACCCACTCGATCCGTCCCCCCTCCTTGACCAGCGCCCGCTTGGTGTTCAGATTGTACATGTTTTTCGACCAGTTCTCGATCGTGGAATAGCGCAGTGTCGCGCCCTCCTCGACAAACAGTTCCACACAGCCCGCATGGAGGTTCGCCACATTGTATTTTGGTGCGGAACAGCCCTCGATAAAATGCAGATACGCCCCCTTATCCACGATGATGAGCGTGTGTTCAAACTGCCCTGCTCCCGGCGCATTGAGCCGGAAATAGGATTGCAGCGGAATCGTCACCGACACGCCCGGCGGCACATAGACAAACGATCCTCCTGACCAGACTGCTCCGTGCAGTGCGGCAAATTTGTGATCGTTCGGTTTGACCAGTTTCATAAAGTGGCTTTGCACCATATCCGCGTATTCGCCCTTTAACGCACTCTCCATATCCGTGTAGACCACGCCCTGGGCTGCCACTTCTTCCCGCACATTGTGATACACCAGCTCCGAGTCATACTGCGCCCCGACACCTGCCAGCGACTTGCGCTCCGCCTGTGGGATACCGAGCCGCTCAAAGGTGTCCTTGATGTCCTGCGGCACATCCGACCACTTTGCCGTCATCTTTGTATTCGGCCGCACATACGTCACGATATGGCTCATATCCAGCCCCTCAATCGACGGTCCCCAGTCCGGCACCGGCATCTCATTGTAAATCTGCAGCGCCTGAAGCCGGAACAGTTCCATCCACGGCGGATCCTTTTTTTCACGGGAGATCTGCTCGACGATCGCCTCGGTCAGTCCCTCATCGACCTTGTAAGCATCCCGTTCCTCATCCTTCACATCGTATATGCTGCGGTCAATGTCTTCTACGTATGTCTTCTCTTTCACCGCTCATCCTCTCCTTTTTGTGCCAGCTTCTCATACTCCTCGTAACCTTCGCGGTTGATCTTATCCACCAGCGATGCATCCCCGGATGCCACAATATGCCCGTTCACCATGATATGGGTTGCGTCCACATGAAGCGCGTCCAGGATGCGCGTGCTGTGCGTGATGATTAAAAGTGCGCCGTCCGGATTCTCCTTCTGGTACTCGCGGATTCCCTCGGACGCAAGCCGCACCGCATCCACGTCCAGCCCGGAGTCTGTCTCGTCTAAAATGGCAAGATCCGGTTTTAACATCATCAACTGCAGGATCTCGGATTTCTTTTTCTCACCGCCGGAAAATCCCACGTTTAAATCCCGCCCGGCGTAGGAGGGATCCATGTGCAGCACTTCCATTGCCACTTTTAATTCTTTTCTGAAATTCCAGACGCGCATTTTATTTCTGCCCTGCTCGCTCAATGCACTGCGGATAAAGCTCTCGAGGGAGAGTCCCGGCACCTCGAGCGGTTCCTGAAACGACAGGAACATTCCCGCCTTGGCGCGCTTGTCTGCCGCCTCCTCCGTGATGTCATTTCCCTTGAAAAGGATTTTTCCCTCTGTGACGCTGTATTTGGGATTGCCGGTCAGAACATACCCCAGTGTCGACTTTCCCGCACCGTTCGGTCCCATCAGCACATGCGTCTCTCCTTTTTTTATCGTAAGCCCGACCTCGTGCAGGATCACCTTATCCTCCACGCGCGCCGTAAGCCCTTCTACCTGTAAAATCTGCTCAGCCATAGCTGCCTCCGTTTCTGAAGCGTTTTCTGCAGCCGGAATCCTCTTTCATGATTCCCTCCGCTGCCCTTTTGGTTTTCTTTGCGACGCTCCCACACATCTTTCATATCCTAGTTGCAAGGTAGGATATGATTCAACCACATTCTAGAACGAAACCGTTAAGAAAGCAAGAGAGAAATTGCCCCGCTATTGAGATTGTTTCTCATATTCACAGAGAGCGTGCGATCGCATTCCGGATAGAAGCAGGCGGGGAAATTGGTTGGAGCAAGATGCGGGAATTTCTTCCCTGCCGCTTTTTATATCCAATTCCGTGTCTTTCCACGTTTCGACAATCCACAGGATGTGTCCGACAAGCCGCAGACAATACGCGGACTTTTTAGTGTTCCTAACATCACCGCTTCACAGACAAT
>UMDQ01037687.1_pt1 | contig 13598 bp, 16 predicted proteins | sample 1964531 | NCBI WGS metagenome assembly UMDQ01 (sample SAMEA4835998, study PRJEB28245) | human gut metagenome | biome: gut microbiome; material: fecal sample | place: Denmark | collected 2008
AAATGTAATGCAACAATCAATATATCTTCCTTTGTAGTTTTTGGCATATCCACACCTCCTGCTCGTAAAATAAACGACCGTTTATATTTTAATTATAGTAAACGGTCGTTTATTTGTCAAGTCAGATATTTCTAAACACTTTTACATAATTTTGTTTATGACTGTTTTGTCTTTAATGGAAAACAGATGTCAATCTCCATATAACCATCTTCCTCTATCTTCCGATAAATATCAATAATCGGTCGCTCATCTATCTCATTTCCTGTCTTAGACAGCCATCTGCAAAAAATCTCCTGATATACCATAAACAGAAGCTGCGGCACTCCCTTAAAATGATACACTGCATACTTTCCGCCCTCGAAATCATGGAGCAAAATCTCTGGGTGAGCTTTTAATGCCGGATGGTCTGGTATAACGGTCTGACACAATTCATACATACAGCCATCCTCATCTGTAATGGATGGATCATCAATCGTACAGTCAATATACAGTGTGTCTTTTGTTGCAAGATACTTGTATTTTTCAATAAAATCGCACCACTCGTCCGACAGGTTATGATAATTTCCTTTTTTACGCTCATATAACACTGTAAAAGCTGCAAGATATTCTACCGTAATTTTACTTCCGGCATCATCCAGATCGTCCAGTGTCATACCATGGGAAAAAGAACTGCCCTCTACCATCTGTTCGCTGCTCCTGCGGTAATCTGCCGGAGAAATATCCAGATGTTTTTTAAATGCGGTAGCAAAATTAGACGAAGAATAACCATAAGTCTCACCTATCTCCGTAATACTTCTTTCCTTCTCCACCTTCAGACGCCATGCACTACGCTCTAAGCGTACTCTTTTGATAAACTGATAAAGAGCTTCCTCTGTATCTTCCTTAAACATCCGTGTCAGATGATATTTGGAATAAGAACAGTATTTTGCCACATCCTCAACGGTAATATCCTCATCAATATGCTCAAAAATATAATTGATTGCCTGATTAATCACAGCTTTTCTTATGGTAATGCTCTCTTTATCTTGCATTTTCTTCCTCTTTGTTCTTTCTCACCTGCCTGCGAATCAATACAAATGTGACGATTGACGTCAGTGTTTCCGCAAAAGGTGATGCCATCCACACTCCATTCATTCCAAAAATTGCCGGAAATATCAGTATAAATGCCAGCAATAGCACGATTCCCCGCAGTGATGAAATAATCGCTGATGATTTTGCATCGCCACAGCTTGTAAAATACATGGAGCCTGTCACATCATATCCCATAACAAGAAATGTAATTGCATAGATGCGAAAACCGGTTGCTACCATATCTGCAATACTGTTACTGCAGCCAAATATTTCAGCATATCTTTTTCCTGCTACAAAAAAGCTAAGTGCAGTCAATGTTCCGATTGCCAGCAAAATCCGGTTTGTGATACTGCGGATCTTAATGGCTGTCTCTTTTTCTTTGGCACCCCAGCAGATGCTTACAATCGGTGAGATTCCCTGTCCAAATCCAATACAGACCATACTGTATCCATATACAACAAACCCCAGAATTGTGAAGGCTGCTACTCCGTCTGCTCCCACATACTTCATCAGTACATAGTTAAATGCGAACATAGAGATTGCACTTGCCATCTCCCCGATAAATTCAGAAGATCCATTCAGAATCATCTCTTTACCTACCTCTCTGTCAAAGACAAAACGCCTGAATCTGACGATAGTATCCGGCAGAAAGAAAAACATAAGCTGTGCCAACACCGTTACCAACTGCACCAGCAGAGAACCTATTGCACTTCCTTTCACTCCCAGTTCCATCCTTGCGACAAACATATAATCCAATACTACATTCAATATACATCCTGCGATACTCACCAGCATACATAACTGTGGTTTTCCATTCACCCGGATAAACATTCCAAGTATTGTTCCAAGCACCATAAGAGGATAGGTAAACAACATAATCCTGTAATAGTCTGTAAAATAACCTGATAATTCACCATCTGCTCTTAAGAATCCAAGTATCGATGTAAACAGCACAAATACTGCTAACGATAGGATAACACCGATTACGACCGCTGTAACCATAGTCTGTGAAAACACCTCAGATGCTTTTTGTCTTTTTTTTGCTCCTAAGAGCCGTCCACTGATGACAGAGCCACCCACACCTACACAAAGTCCTGCTCCCAAATAAACATATAGGATTGGTAGTCCAAGATTGATTGCTGCCAGTGCATTGTCTCCCACATAATTTCCTGTAAAATAGCCATCTGTAATCGTTATTACCGTCTGTAACAGCATTGCAATAATACTTGGGATTGAAAACTGAAGTATTGTTTTCAACTTATTTTCTTTTAATTGTCTGATATCCATAATTGCATCTCTCCTTTACAATGACCTATTATAGAGACTCAATTACGCATATGCTTCTGAATTCGTGCTATTGTTCATTTTGATTTTTCTGTCTTTTCTTTGCCTGAATAGTCTATATCATTTTGATTGAATTGCTTTCAATTCGATATACCCTCTTTCGCCCCGAGGCTCCAACTGAATACGTGGCTTTGTTTCATCCCATACATATCCGATTATCGATGGGTCGTATCGTTCCATTGCAAGTTGCACCGCTTCGATTGCTTGGCAATATTCCTCCTCCTTGAACGGTTCTCCCTGAAACATCAAGTATTTTGCCGCAGGCAAAGTGATGACATCAAACCCATCCGGGATAATACCAGTATAGTCCATTGTTACTTCAACACCCTGCACATATTCAGATGTGTTCAGTTCCCGATATTTCTCTGGCAACCACATACAAACCGGTTCTCCGCAAAGAGATTTCATGCTGGTGAGAATACCCCAGACATCGCAGCCTACCTCCTGACAATAACTCCAATACTCTTTTGCTGTTCTTCCTCGCTTGATGATAGCCTTACGCTCGGGCTTCTCAACTACTTGAACAAAGACGCTTGCGATATGTTCCATTGATTTTTGCTCCTTCCATAGTGTTTTGAATTTAACGCCGTAGGCGGTGAAAAGTGGGAGTGGAATAGGAGCTTTTGCATATTCATAAGGATTGCAGCCGAACTCGTTGCGAAATGCCCGTTGATACCCGTCGACGCTGTCATAGCCGGCATCGTATGCTATATCAATCACTTTGCACTGTTCGTCACGCAGGCGCAATGCTGAACTGGACAATCGAAGCCGCCTGATGTATGCTGCAGGTGTAAGCCCTGTCAACTCCTTAAATATTCGCGCGCAATAAAAAGGAGAGTATCCGGCTATGCAAGAAAGGTCGCAGAGAGTGATCTTTTCTGAAAGATGCACTGCGATATAGTCCTGCATTTGTTGAACTGCCAAAACCTTTTCCGTCACTTTATCATTACCTCCTGACGAAGCCATTATAGCTTAAGGATAGAAAGCATTCTCGACTTTTCTTGCACTTCTTCAAATTTCGGTTTTCTTTACTGCATACACATACCCAATACCATTAGGCGACCTCATCTGATATCCTGAATTTGCCTCATTGTATTTCTTAAAATATCTATCAGTCATTTTCTCAGCATCCAAATGCTCTATCAGTTCAAATCCATACTTCCGCAAAAGCATATCCATCTCCTCATAGGAATAGCGTGCTTTCATCTGTTCTCCTACTGCTGTTGCCAGCATCTGTGTTTTCCTTGTTTCAGAACTTTCGTCCACAGATGGGTAATCAAAACAAATGGCTGATTCACTCTCCATAACTTTACTCACTCCGCTAAGTAACTGCTCGAAGTCCCTCTTTTCAAGATAGTAACTGATTCCTAACAGGCTGCCAAATGCTTTAGAACCCTTCTCATAACCAAATGTTAAAAGCTCATTCTTCCATTCTGGATCTGCCAGATCACAAGGAACATTAACAGCCGATGCCTTAAGATTTGCCTTTTTGATTCGCTCTGCCTTATCCTTTAACAACTCTGGATAATCAAGTTCATACACTTTTGTTGCACTATCTTTGTTTCTTAACGCATAAGTATCATATCCGGCAGCAAACACCAGATACTGTTTACAACCATTTGCTATTGCATATGCTAATTTGCTCTCACAAAATACACTTCGTCCTAAAACAGATGGTGATAATTGCCTGTTCAGAATAAGTCTTAACCCTTCCTCCCTCGTCCCTTCAAATCCAGGGCAGAAAAAGTCTATCCCATCAGACATACTCTTTGCTATCTGATGGTAATCCTCTCCAAGCAGTTTTTCCGCAATATCATCTGTAAAAATGCGAATGCTGTTATTATTATAATGATAAGCTCTTGCAAAACAGCTTACCTTTGCTGTCATATTGTCCATTCCAATCCCCCTCGTATTAACCAAATAGTATTTTTGCCGCTGACTCTAACTGTCTTCTTTCCTCAGTATCATCATATCCGTTCCTTCGGTCATCAATCCCTTTCACTACATCCAGATAAAACAGTCCACTCCGATTGCAGTATAAATAGATTTTCTTCACACCATTCATTCTAAATCTCGCCTCTGCATTGCCCTGTGGATACAGCTTCACCATCTGTATCCTGTCTGCGGAAACAGCCGCAATAAACGATATATAATGCTGCTTTGTCATATCGTGATCAATCTGCACATAATATTCATCTTCCACCTGTTCTACGAAGATTTTATGATGTTCGTCTGTCTCCTCAGCTTCTTCCTGCTGTAGCTGCAATCCATGACACTGAATTACTGTTTCTCCCATGCTGTGAACGATATTTCCACACACTGGACACACATAGAAATGTGAACGCAGCATATTGGCTGATACATTGGAATTAACTATTGTATTGCCGGAAATAAGCTCTGTCACCGACACCGATAATGCATTGGCAATGGATTCTAATAGTGTGATATCCGGATATCCTTTCGCTGTTTCCCATTTGGAAATTGTCTTTGCACTGACTGACAATTTATCTGCCAGTTGTTGTTGTGTCATGTTTTTTTCCTCACGCAGTCTCTTTATGACTGCACCTGTTACATACTGATTCATGTTCGTTACCTCCATGACACCATTCTATTTCAGCGTATGAATATCCTCAACCTACGGAGAGTAGAGTTCGAATTTGCTCATTTATTTTTCCATCCCATGCTTTATCCCCAAAATCAAATAACGTACAACCGGAATTTTCTCTATCAGCACAGCTACTAAAGGCGTGAAGAGATATGCTGCAAATGCAACTATCACATACTGCACACCTACAGACAGATCTGTCTTTTGCAATAATGATAAGGCGATCAGAATTACCGGAATATGCAGAATATAGACCTGAAAACTGATTTTTCCAAACCATTCTGTAACCGCATTTTTCTTATCACCATAGGCTGCAAACATTCCAAATATTGCAAGAATCATACAATATGTAAAGAGATTGGCATACCATGTACTAAGCAGGCTACTGTGACTGTAGTAGATACCATAAGCCCTATAAATGAAATATACTCCAGATACGACTGCTGCAAGTGTGCTTACAAAGCGCCATTTCTTCAGCACTTCAATCACAATATCCTGCGAGAAAACATAATATCCAAGCAGGAAAGCAACGGTATAAATTCCAAAGCGGTAAGATTCAACTACAGGCGTGTTCAAGAACTTACTGGCACCCCACAGCAGGAAAAACATCACAGCCAGCCATACATATACTATACTTTCTTTCTGAATGGATTTTCTGTCTTCCTTCTGCAGTGCTGTCACCACCTTACGAACTAACAGAAGAAACAAAGAAATAACAAACAACATCTGACTGAACCACTGTGCGCCGATTCCTGATAAGGTATAAACAATGTACTTCACAAAGCCTGGGGCTGCCTGTAGCCCTGCTCCGGCAGAAGCCCCTGCTACAATAGAACCGGGGATAAATCCAAACACCAGCACTCCCAGTGTAGATGGTACCAGCAATTTGTTTCTCCTGCCTGATATGAATTGCTTCACTGTCTTATGCTGCAGGGTATGATAAGCTGCAACACCTGCTACTACGAACAGCAATGTCATAAACCATGGATACACTGCATACTGATAAACTCCGGCAAAGGTCATGCCATCTCCCTGATGATATTCCGGCAGTCCCTCAAAAATTGCGGTTATTCCAATATTATTGAAAAAGAAAAACACATGAAAAAATACCACTAAAATGATGATGCACCATCTGATGTTATCCAGATAAATCTTTCGCATCTTACCTCTTTCCTCCTGTATAACTTCTTTTGATTCCTTCATAGGTGTCTGTGAGCACTTTGCTGATAAATGCCTCATCCCAATCCACAAATGATGTAGCAAGCATCGTTGCCATTCCGTGTGCACAGATCCATGTTTCCATATGGAACAGATAAGCTTCATCCTCACTTAAGCCCAGATTTTTCTGAAGCAGTTCTAAGAGTGGGCGTATGGATTCTCTGTCATCTTCCGGTTTCTCATTACTTCTGTCACACATAAAAAGCAATTTAAACAGTTCTTTTTCTTCTCTTGCAAACCGGATATATGCCATACCACTGGCTTTATATGGCGGATATTTGCCTGCTTCCATATCAGTTTTTAAATACGACTGATACTCTGCATAGGCTGCTTCTTTTACCGCCTCATGTAAATCCTCCATAGTTTCAAAGTTAGAAAAAACCGGCTGTGTTGAACACTTCAGTTTCGCTGCTATACTTCTTGCATTGAGTGCCCGCTCCCCCGCTTCCCTTACCAGATTTAATGCAGTATCTACAATTTCTTCTTTTGTGATTTTTATTTTAGGTGGCATAACTTAACTCCTTATTGTCTAATATATCATCAGTTATATATCATTTGCTATATTTTAATGTAAAAAAATACATACGTCAATAGTTTACACACAATCATTCATGTTAGTACCACCCCGGACAGACAATAACGAATGGGGACACATATAGAACTATACCATACAACAGAGATAATCCCTGGTATCAGCATAAATGATCCCAATAACATAGACTGAATCGTATGTCCATATTCATGAACTGTAATACGATTGGAATAAGCTACTTCTTAGTGAGTGCTACAAGGTCTGCTCTATCATATCGATTATGTCCCTGCAGCTTCTTTTTATATTTCCAACACTTAATCGCATCTTCTAAGGATTTTCCCTTGTTATCTGCAAAGAAATCACGAATATAAGTATTGTATTCAAACTGACGATCAATCGTTGTTTTTCCCTTTTTCTTTTCCTTAAGAATCTGATAATATGCAGTAATGGCTTCCCTGTATGACTTACCAGCATTATTTTTCAGCCATTTCTGAAAAGCCACATTAAAAGTAAATGTACTTCCAATATGTTCTTTAAAAAATGCTCTATGCTTCTCTGTGCAGACAAAATCAGGTTCAATTTTTGTATCCATATAAATGTCAGATATCGGAGCTTTCACCCTCTTTTCTCTTGGAGCAGATAGAGTTTCGCCTGTATCAAGGTAATGAGCTATCCTATCTGTTATATCTATTTTTCCGCCAGATACAGGCAATCCATTTTCTTTACAAAACTTAACCAGTTCTTCTTTCAGGAAGTAAAAATCCCGAAATGTTTTGCTACCCAATTCTTTATTTAAAATAGGTCTTTCCAATATCTATTTCCCCCTTTTCTGTTTTGGTGCTGGTAACTCCGCATACATAGCATCAAACAATCCGGTCATGAATTTCTTATTATCCACTTCCTCTACCAACAGCATCCTCTTTGCTCCATCATATGGCAATTCATACGGAGCTGTCGGCATATACCGGACAGCTGATTTTACTGGTTTCACGAGTAATCTATCATCATAGATGCCACCTACGATTTTGCCTCGATAATAAAGAATAAATTCTCCCATCATGGTGCGATATGTGATTTCTTCCAATTCAGATAACTGTCCTAAAATATACTCTAAGTATTCCTTGTTTGAAGCCATAATTTCTCCTTAAACTAGAATTTAACACTCGTTCAGAAATTTTTGTAATTGTTCTACAAACAGTCCTATATGCAATCCATCCACAAAAGAATGATGTGCCTGTACAGAAATTGGAATCATAACTTTTCCATCTTTTTCATAGTATTTTCCCCAATCAAAAAGAGGTGTTGCATTATCCTTCTTTCCAGAGTTTGTATGTGATATATGAGTGTATGTAACCCAAGGCATAGGCGAACATTGAAAAACATCATTTCCTAGTGATCCTGTAAAATATTCTTTCTGTTCATTTGCTGTTTTTGATGCCAATTCACAGTATTCCTTCAAATCATCTATCATTGGAACATTTACTACCTTAAATAAATCGGTTTCCTTATTCAAATAAGTAAAGGCGGTATCTATTTTATCATAAAGAACCACTTGTCCGTCTACAAAACGATAGCGAAAGGCTTCTATTTTGTTTGCGCACTTGCAAACTGCATATACCATAGCCAATGTAAACGATAATCCTTGTTCCTTGACCATACGCTTAAAATTTGTAATATCTGCTTCGAATGTTACACAAAAAGCAGGTTCAACACTGTTTCTAAAAACCATACAGTGCATTGCCCTTTCCCATGTTTTTTCATCTATTATCTGATACGAATTAGCCATACTTTTATCCCTCCAAATCCCGATTGAACGAGTCCTGCAAGGAACTAATGCCCCTTGTGCTTTTCTCGTTTCTTTTGCTGTTTCATCTCAAACATTCGCTGTTCTTCCGCTTCTTTTTTCTCTCTGCTTCTGAGCTTCCTTCCCAGATAGCGAAAAACATGTTTCCGATACTCTCTATATGAATCTCCATAGTTTTCTGTAAGATACCGCTCCTCCTGTAATATCTGTAAATGCAGCATGATGATAGCAAATGCAGATACTACTAGCATTGACAAATTGAAATGCATCAACAGCAGTCCTACATACATAAAGTCAAAGCCTAAAAAAGCCGGATTCCGACTATAACGATAAATTCCGGTCGTAACAAGTTTGGTTCTGTCTTTGTCCGGGATTCCTGCCCGCCAGCTATCTTTCATACATAGTACTGAAACCAGAAATATCATGTCACCTAGCATTCCTATACAAAATCCTGTAAATCTTGCATTTGCAGGCATATGATTCCACCCAAATAGAATGGATAATATCTGAATCACGGGAGCGGCAAATGTTGCAATACTCATCAACACCTCTACTCTATGTACTGACTTTTCTTTCACTCTTCCTATCTGCCTCGTCTGGACACCCTGTCTTTTCTGTACCAGCATCTTAGCAAAATATATACCATAAAAGATAACCAGTACAAGAAGTGCAAGCCACAAATATGGCATATTCTCTTCTATTGGATATTTCATACAATATCAACCTCCGTTTCTTTTCTACAATTTGTTACCCCCCCTCATTAAAGGTAACAGCTAAGTGATATATTGCAACAATTGTCTTTTCTTTATCTGATCCATTATCTACGAAATGCGTACATTCAAAATCAATACCATTATGTTCAAGGCACAAATCTAAAAAACACAGAAATATCCCCATATCAATTTGATTATAGTAAGTCACCTTATCAGCAGGCATAATGCCTCTTTTTCCTCTTTTTTTATAACGGTAAACCTTTAAAGTTGACTTCTCGTGTTCCACTATCCAAGGTTGCATATTACAGGCACTTGGAGCAAACCGAACAAGATTGGATACCCCTATGATTGACTCACCCATCCAAATTTCATCAAGTGCTTTTCTTTTACTCTTAAACATATCCTTGCGAAACTTATTTTCATCATCAATCTTGGAAACAGCAATCATAATGACAAAATCAAGTTCCTTCCATGATGATTCATCCGTCTTTCCAATTCCAAACCAAAGAGTTCCGATATTCTTTGAAACAAGGTATAAATCTAACTGCTCCCCTAAATATCCAATATTTTGTAAATAATTCTCTTTTTTCTCACTATATAATAAAATACAGTATTGCTGCCCTCGCTTACATGTAGTTTCCTCCGCCGGAACTATTTTCATTTCTGTTTTTATGTCTGCATATAGCGGAGTCAATGTCTTGTATGTTTTTTTAATATCTTCTATCTCTTTTATAGACAGCCGCTTATCTCCAACATTTCTGAACAAATGAAACGATTTTCTTTTAAAAATCATTTCGTATAAATCCTGATTTATCATTTTATTATCACCTGTTATAATCTTGTACTCGCAAATACCTATCTGCTCTTACCTATCTTCCTGTTTATAATGTCTGCTTTTTCCATATCCAAATACCAGCGTATCATATAGGAAAGTGCGTCAAAAAATGCAGTAAATACTATAACTGCCACATATACAAGTCCTGAAATATTTCCTCCTGTAGAACAGAAAACGACAAAGCACATGGATATTTCCAGCAACAACAGTTCTGCTGCTTTATGAAGTAAAATCTGTTTTATCGTCATATCTTCATTAATGTAAACTGGTATATATGACAATACACATACTGCAGCAAGTATAAACGGAAGGTATATATACTCGTACCTGGCATTTACGCTCCTGACAAATATGCTGCTTATCACAGCAATAACAAATGTTTTCTCAACCACAACATTTATGTAATCAGATATGATTTCTTTTACCATATATAGTTCCATCATTGCATTTCCCTCCGCCTGTCTCAATATATAATCAAAGTTCTATTGTTCTCTTCCACGATCTGCTCCATATCTGCATATCAAGGAGACGACAATGAATGTGATACCGATTCCAACTGAACTCCAATTGCCTATTTCAAGAGAATCTGTACTGACAAATATAAATGACATTATCTCATACACAATTGCTGCAACCAACTCAGTAACAATTGAAACACCAATTGTAATAATACCTAATCTGGTTAATTCTTTTGATCTTTCCATATTAAACGGGGTACCATCAAGAAGTTCTCCTTTAAAATAGTGCTCTGCAAATTTGGCTATCACAGCCTCTCCGCTACAAAGAATGATTGCCACAGCCATATAAATATTCGCTGTCTCAATACTGGTTCCGGAATTTATCTGCACTATACTCTTTAATGTAACTCCTCCAATATGTACCGCATCCACTCCTGCTGCAAGAAATGCAATTCCTATAACACTGCCTATAATTCCTATCATGCAGAAAACAAACACAATACTGCAGAGTATTTTCCCAAATTTTGATATTTTCTGAATTTTATCTAAGCTACTCATATATAATCCTCCACCTTTCATCCTTTTCTAGGCTCCTTTACCTGTTTTCATTTTCTGGCAGACGGGTCATAAATAGAAAAATTGCCCCCAATACCACAATACTACCTGCCATAATAAATACCATCTGTGTTGTATTAACTACATTTCCATGAAACTGCGGATTGCAGTCTAACGTTTCCCTGATTGCCGTTATCAGCTCCTCCGGCAGCTTCTCACTCTCCATTTCCGCAAATATGCCACGGAGCATATAATTCTTAATAAGTGAAGTTGACCACATATAATAGAAATTGTTGTGCTCTTTCCAGCACCATTAACGCCGAGGAAAGCAAACAGTTCTCCTCTTTTAACCTTGAAATTCAGGTCATTAACAGCTTTTACTTCACCGAAGTTCTTGGTTAGATGACTTATTTTTATGATATCTGATTCCATTTTGTTCTCCTTTTTCTCAACCTGCTCTACAATTTTTAACAGCAGAAGCAACAACATTGATATAGATTTTATGTATCTGTTTTTGTTTTATCGTATATTTATCTATGTGTCTATACGAGCAGCACCAAGATGCATAATATATGAACCAAGATGCATTAAAACACAAAAAGGACGCAGGATTACTCCCACGCCCCAATTACTATCTGGCTTTATCTTCTCTTACCTTCGGTACTTCTTTTTCTGTCTCTACCTTCATATCCAAACCACCTCTACTGCCAAGATGCAGAATATGTGAGCTAAGATGCATGATTTCAATAGAAAAGACGCAGAATCTCTTTCACGCCCTCATCTTTCATATGATGCAATAATTTCTTTGCTGTCTGCGCTTTTATAAGTAATTGTTCCTAAATTTCCAATCAAATCAAATGTCACATCTGCCTTGGACTGCAGCTCATCTTCAAGCTTAGATACAGTGGATTCTCCTTTTAAAAAGACGGTTAATCCGAAATGCTCTGTTTCCGATTGTATCTCTATGCTGTTATAAGAATATCCTTTTGGATATTCCTGATGACTTACAATATTTACAACATTCGGTGCATCACCTACATAGTCTGTCTGTCTAATTCAATGGTGCTTTTTCCTGCCATGCACAGAAAGTCTGAAGTTCTTCTGGAAATATCGTACTGAAAAACAGGCGTTTTGTGCCATGCTCTTTTTCTGTGGTTATGACATAAGCAAGAACTTCCTGACTGCCAAAGATCCTGGTAAGGACACGACGGACACTCTTCCCTTGCATATAATCCATAAACGGCATCTTCCAAAGTGGCATCTCCCTGGGCTGTTTTTCCTGTTTCCCTACAAAAGTATTTGTTTTGATCATTATCTGTGTTCTTGTTTTTTCTGCTATGATGCTTCTGGTCTGTATTCTTATGCGGTACTGGATCGTCCGGCCTTTGATGACATCCAACAGGCTATACGAGGAAAATTAAGAACGTCAGAAACTGATCTAGCACCAGGCAGAACATGACACGATGACGAATCTTTTGAATTGAGGTCCTTTTGACCGTGTTTTAAACTTATATGAACAGAATTCTTTTGCCCTGATCCTTGTGGACGTAGACACCTTTAAGAGCGTAAATGATACATACGGACATTTCCTCCGTCATTTTTCTTTATAAAGAAAAGCTTTTTACCTAAACATATCCTTTATATAAAAATCCCTTCTGTACTGTGAAGGTGTACACCATTCTGATTTCTTAAACGCTTTTGTAAATACCCGGTAATCCCCATATCCGCATTGTGCCGATACTTCTCCAACAGACAGGGAGGTAGAGATCAACAGCTTTTTGGCTTTTTCCATACGGATATTGGTAAGATATGCCAGAAAGTTTACCCCGATTTCGTTTTTAAAAAGCTGGCTGATATACTGAGGGCTGAGATGGAATTCAGCTGAAAGTATATTCAGACTGATTTCTTCCTCCAGATGCTCCTGCAAAAATTTTAGGATTCCGGTAATCGCTCTGCTGTTCTGCTCTTCCGGGCTTTCGGCTTTCTTTTTTTCATATAATGCAATCTTCAGCCGGTCGATACATGATCCAAATTCCTCATAGTTTACAGGTTTCAGGATATAATCGGTAATCTGCAGACGCAAAGCCTCCCGGCAATAGGAAAAATCATCATATCCGGACACAATAATAAATGCCATGTCAGGAAAACGAATCCGGCTGGTCTGGATCACTTTCAGTCCGTTCAGAATCGGAATGTTGATATCCATAATCACGATGTCCGGCTGCAGTTCTTCAATTTTTGCTAATGCCTCTATTCCATCAGCTGCTTCCCCTACCACCTCACAGTCGTGGGCTTCCCAGTCAAACAGCCGCTTAAAACCTTCTCTTATCATAATCTCGTCATCTACAAGAACTACCCGCATCTTTTTCATTTTTCGGCCTCCTTAAGTGGCAGAAGCAGATGGGCTGTCACACCTTCTCTGAACCGCTCCCCGTCAAGTAGACAATTGAAAAAATATAAGTT
>UMDQ01027987.1_pt1 | contig 13427 bp, 10 predicted proteins | sample 1964531 | NCBI WGS metagenome assembly UMDQ01 (sample SAMEA4835998, study PRJEB28245) | human gut metagenome | biome: gut microbiome; material: fecal sample | place: Denmark | collected 2008
AGAAAATAATAATAATTTTTTATATGTTGACTTCCAACAAATACATTCCAAAAAATGTTTAAAATCCCACAATCAGGGTTATAATTAATAAGAAGATAAAAATAGACAATATTTTTATGAAAAGAAATGCCATTTTCTATGTTTCACGTGAAACATTATGTGGCGAGATAAATTTAAAAGTGTTATAATAGCAATAGCTATATGATAAGATTGCAGAACCTGTAGGATGGTGGTGTAATCTATAAACTTTGGTTATTGTGTGCAATTAAAATTTGCAAAATGTTTCACGTGAAACATTTTTATGTAATAAGAAATTCTGTTAAAATTTTCTATTGCATAAAAAGCCCTACCAGGTAGGATTACACTGTGGCAGAAAGTTAGATGGCGCTCGAGGTGCCCCGCCGTAGGTGGAGAATCCTGCAAGCAGGCTTCTTTTTTACAATTAAACATGTTGCTTTTTACAAAAATGTTGTGTGAACAGTAACCTAAATAATATGAAAGGGAGGGTTGATATTGGGCAGAACGATTGCGGTTGCTAATCAGAAAGGCGGCGTTGGCAAATCTACCACAGCCATTAATCTTTCTGCATGCCTGGCAGAACAGGGAAAAAAAGTTCTGACAATTGACATGGATCCTCAGGGAAACACTACCAGTGGATTAGGTGTTGATAAAAATGAAGTAGAAGATACCTTGTATGAACTTCTGGTAGGACAGTCCGATGTTGAGAAGACGATTGTCAAAGATGTAGTAGAAAATGTAGATTTGATACCATCAAATGTAAATCTGTCTGGCGCAGAGATTGAGCTTGTTGGTATTGATAATAAAGAATACATATTGAAAGAGATTACTGACAAAATAAAGAATAATTATGATTATATTATTATTGATTGTCCCCCATCTCTGAATATGCTTACTATTAATGCACTTACTGCTGCGACATCTGTTTTGGTTCCGATTCAGTGTGAGTACTATGCATTGGAAGGATTATCACAGCTGATACATACTATTGATCTGGTAAAGGACAGGCTGAATAATGATCTTGAGATTGAGGGCGTTGTGTTTACTATGTATGATGCCCGTACAAATTTATCGCTACAGGTAGTAGAGAATGTTAAGGAAAATCTTCAGCAGAATATTTACAAGACCATTATTCCGAGAAATGTCAGACTGGCAGAAGCTCCAAGTTACGGACAGCCGATTACTCTTTATGATCCGAGATCCACAGGAGCAGAAGCTTATCGCCTTCTTGCGGAAGAAGTGATAAACAGGGAGGTTGAGTAATGGCAGTTAAGAAGAAAGGTCTTGGAAGAGGTCTGGATGCTCTTTTCCCGGAGAAGTCAGTGAAGCCAGCTGAAAAAAAACCAGAGCAAAAGCCAGTTGCCACAAATGAAAGCTTACATCAGCAGGAAGAAGGTTCTTTGAATGCTTCAGCAGTGAAGAGTGCTGCAGAAACAAAAGATACAGCACAAGCTACAGTAGTTGAAGAACCGAAGAAATCTGAAATGCTTGTGAAGATTTCAAAGGTAGAGCCAAACAGAACTCAGCCACGCAAGCAGTTTGATGAGGATGCTTTACTGGAATTATCTGAATCAATTAAGCAGTTTGGCATCTTACAGCCACTTCTGGTTTCGGATAAAGGCGATTACTATGAGATTATTGCAGGCGAGAGAAGATGGAGAGCAGCCAAACTTGCCGGATTGAAAGAAGTTCCGGTAATCATTAAGGAATTTAATGATCAGCAGGTAGTTGAGATTTCCCTGATTGAAAATATTCAGCGGGAAGACTTAAATCCAATAGAGGAAGCGATGGCCTATAAGCGCCTGATCGATGAATTTAAGCTGAAACAGGATAATATTGCAGAACGCGTTTCTAAGAGCAGAACTGCAGTGACTAATTCCCTTCGCCTTTTGAAATTGGATGAAAGAGTTCAGCAGATGCTGATTGATGAGATGATTTCAGCTGGGCATGCTCGTGCAATTCTTGCAATTACAGACAAGGATAAGCAGACAAGTGTGGCAATGAAGGTTTTTGATGAGAAATTAAGCGTTCGAGAGACTGAAAAACTGGTAAAACATATTGTGGAGCCACCGAAGAAAACTCAGAAGACGGTAAATACAGCTGAAGATGCGATTTACGAGAGTCTCGAGGAGAAAATGAAGGGCATTATGGGAACCCGGGTTTTTATCCACAGAAAGAAAAATAATAAAGGTAAAATTGAAATTGAATATTATTCCAGAGATGAACTGGAAAGAATCATTGAGTTGTTTGAATCAATAAGATAAGGAGAGTGCATGAGCAGTATTTTTGACAGCCTGGGAATCGACCCGGGTATCATTATTATTTTACTGCTGATTCTGACCATCGTTCTGGCGGTGAATGTATTCAGCAGCAAAATGAGGCTTAGCCGTTTGGAACGTAAATACAAAATGTTCATGAAAGGCAGTGACGCACAATCTCTTGAGAAAGTTTTTGTACGAAAATTCGCTCAGATTGACCGCCTTTATGAAGCAAAAGAGGATCATGAGCACGACATCAGCTTTATCAAACATCATTTGGAATCTATGTTCAGCAAATATGGCGTTGAAAAGTATGATGCGTTCGATGATGTAGGCGGAAAACTTAGTTTTGCACTGGCTTTGTTGGATCAGGATAATTCCGGAGTAATTTTGAATGCAGTACACAGCAGAGATAATTGCTTCCTTTATCTGAAAGAAATTGTAAAGGGAGAGTCCTATGTAATGTTGAGCCAGGAAGAACTTGAAGCCCTTAGAAAAGCTGTAAATTTTGGCTTGGAAAATATTGAAAAAGATGAGTAAATTGGTTGCGGCGAACAGTTGGTAAAAAATGAATACAAGTCATAAAAAACAGCGAAAAATGACAAAATTGTTATAAAAAATAAATAGCAATGACAATATTGTTATAAAACAAAAAACAAAACAGATACTTGCTGCAAAAAGAGATATGGAAAAATAAAACAGATATTTGCCATAAAAATAAAGTATCAGTACAGGAGGAAGACATGTTAGACATCAAATTTGTGAGAGAGAACCCGGAAATCGTAAAGCAGAACATCCGCAATAAATTCCAGGATAGCAAACTGGAGTTGGTTGACAAGGTTCTGGAGTTGGATAAGGAAAACCGCGAGATCAAACAGGAAGTAGAAGCTCTTCGTGCAGAGAGAAATAAAATTTCCAAACAGATTGGTGCTCTTATGGGCCAGGGAAAGAAGGATGAAGCAGAGGAAGTTAAGAAACAGGTTGCAGCTTCCGGTGAGCGTATTGAGGAACTTTCCAAGAGAGAGAAAGAAGTTGAGGAAGAGCTTCTGAAGGATATGATGGTAATCCCGAATATCATTGACCCATCTGTACCGATTGGTAAAGATGACAGCGAGAACGTTGAGATTGAGAAATTTGGTGAGCCTGTTGTTCCGGATTTCGAAGTTCCGTATCATACAGAAATCATGGAAGCTTTTGACGGAATCGACCTTGATAGCGCAAGACGTGTTGCTGGTAATGGTTTCTATTATCTGATGGGTGATATCGCAAGACTTCATTCTGCTGTTATTGCATATGCACGTGATTTCATGATTAACAGAGGATTCACATACTGTGTACCGCCGTTCATGATCAGAAGTAACGTTGTTACAGGTGTTATGAGCTTCGCTGAGATGGATGCCATGATGTACAAGATCGAAGGTGAGGATCTGTACCTGATCGGAACCAGTGAGCATTCTATGATTGGTAAATTTATTGACCAGATCATTCCGGAAGAAGAGCTTCCAAAAACTCTTACAAGTTATTCTCCATGCTTCCGTAAAGAGAAAGGTGCTCATGGACTTGAAGAGAGAGGCGTTTACCGTATCCATCAGTTCGAGAAGCAGGAGATGATCGTAGTTTGCAATCCAGAGGACAGCAAGATGTGGTTTGACAAACTGTGGCAGAACACTGTTGATCTGTTTCGTTCCCTGGATATTCCGGTTCGTACACTGGAATGCTGCTCTGGTGACCTGGCAGACCTGAAAGTAAAATCCCTGGATGTTGAAGCATGGTCTCCAAGACAGAAGAAATACTTTGAGGTAGGAAGCTGCTCCAACCTTGGTGATGCACAGGCACGTCGTCTGAAAATCCGTGTAAACGGAAAAGATGGCAAGAAATATCTTGCTCATACTCTTAATAACACAGTTGTTGCTCCGCCAAGAATGCTGATCGCGTTCCTTGAGAACAACCTGAATGCAGATGGAAGCGTAAATATTCCAGTTGCCCTTCAGCCATACATGGGTGGAATGACAAAAATCGAGAAAAAGTCCAAATAATTGGACTTAAAAAATGAAATAGCACAAAAATACCCAAAATGGGACTTTGAGCTGAAAATAGTAATATTAAAAGTAAATGATCTGAAAATAGTAATAGATCAAAAGTAAAATATCAGATGATCCGGAGAATATCTGAATATCTGAAAAATTGTTTGATTTGCAATAAGACTGCTTAACAGGGAGGTGATAATGTGCATAGTTATTTAAGAACTGTTGGCTTTTCAAAGGTAAAGTTACGTAAAGAAATGCAGGAAATCATTCAGGATGTGATAAATACTTACGATGAGAAAATTGCAGTGGAGAATCATCCGGATGGAGTTTTTGTACAATATTCCAAGATTTATGGCTGTGACTGTGGAATAACAGTCTGTGGACAGTATGATGAAGACAATGAGTTTCACGTAGAATATTCATTTCCATTTTTTCGCGGCACAGGAATCACCTCTCAGGAGAGTGTAGTCGTGGAGAGACACGCAGAAAAAGAGTCTTACGCAGGGGCGTGTGATGACATGCGCCTTGGAGTGACTTTGATCTTTTATCTTCAGAATCCTGCAGAATATATGCTGGAGAAGTATAAGGGGAATGTGCGTGAAGGACAGCCACTGACGATTACAGGACTGGCAAGAGAAGGGAAGATCCTTTTTCCGGTTCAGAAAGATAAAGAAGCTGTAAAAGTAGAGCGAGAGCTGACAAAAAACCGCAATAATCTGATCGCGGCTGCCAGAAATGGTGATGAAGAAGCCATGGAAGACCTTACAATGGAAGATATGGATATGTATTCCATGATTTCTGAGCGTATTGTTACAGATGATGTGCTGACAATTGTGGATACCTGTTTTATGCCTCATGGAATTGAATGTGACCAGTATAGTGTGATGGGCGAGATCGTGGATTTTGTGAATTTTAAGAACATTCTCACTGGTGAGAAATTGTGCCAGATGACCATCGAGTGCAATGATATCCAGTTCGATGTGTGTATAAACTGTGCGGATCTGCTAGGAGAACCGGCTGTGGGACGCAGATTTAAGGGGCTGATTTGGCTGCAGGGGCAGCTGCATTTTTAGACGAATCTTTAGATTCATATTTATAGACTAATTTAATTTAAGTTATAAAACACAATCTCAAAGTTAATAAAAAAGCTCTTGACAACTTCGAAAAAAGCTCCTATAATGCAGAACCATCAAAAAGCAAACGAAACTACAAAGGCGTAGAACACTTCAATGTGTCTGCGCCTTTTTCAGACTTAAAAACAATTTTTTTACGAGGCGGAAATTAACTATGAAAAAATTGAAAACAATTTTAATGGGACTGAGAACTAATCTTGGTGCAACACAGGTATTTGTAGATGATAAGTGAAAAATGGGACGAAAAAGTAATTGAGCTGGCCAAAAGTCTGATAAACTGTCAGAGCTATTCAGGACACGAGGATAAAGCGGCGGAAGCTTTAAAGGCGTATATGAAAGAGACCGGTGTTTTCGATGAGATAGAAACTGACTGCTACGGAAATGTGATCGGTCATATTAAAGGAAAAAATCATGGTTCGAAAGTCCTGTTTGATGGACATATAGACACGGTTCCAGTTGGAAATTTAAAGGATTGGAAACATGATCCATTTCATGCAGTTGTTGAAGATGGAAAGCTTTATGGAAGAGGAGCTGCTGATATGAAAGGTGCGGTAGCCGCATTTACAGTTGCTGCGCATAGATATGCGGTGGAAAATGGGAAAAATTTTGCCGGAGATGTATATGTGGCCGGTGTTGTGCATGAAGAATGCTTCGAAGGTGTTGCTGCGCGAAAAATAAGTGAGAAAGTGAAACCGGATTATGTGGTAATTGGTGAAGCTTCTGAAATGAATTTGAAGGTAGGCCAGCGTGGCCGTGCGGAAATTGTGGTTGAGACCTTTGGCGTACCGGCACATTCAGCAAACCCGGAAAAGGGCGTAAATGCAGTATATAAAATGTGTGAGGCCATTCAGGCTATCCGCGAGATCGAGCCGCCTGTCCAGGATAAACTGGGAAAAGGAATCCTGGAGCTGACAGACGTAAAATCTTCCCCATATCCAGGAGCCTCCGTTGTTCCGGAATACTGCCGTGCAACCTATGACCGCAGACTTCTGGTAGGTGAAACCAAGGAAAGCGTGCTTCAGCCAATCATTGAAAAAATGGAAGAGCTGAAGAAAAAGGATCCGCAGTTTTCCTATAAGGTTTCTTATGCAGTGGGAAAAGAGAAATGCTACACTGGAGAAGAAATCCAGGGAGAACGTTTTTTCCCAGGCTGGCTGTTTGGCGCAGAAGAGGAGTGGGTGGCAAAAATAAAATCCGAACTGGAAAAAGAGGGATTTTCTCCAGAAGTAACTACCTATAATTTCTGTACAAATGGAAGCCATTATGCAGGAGAGGCTGGCATACGTACTATTGGAATGGGACCTGCAAGAGAAAATCTGGCACATACCATTGATGAGTATGCGGAGGTGGAAGACTTGACGAATGTGTCGGTGTGTTATGTGGGGGTTATGAAGGCGTTGCTGGGATGAGATATGCCACAAACTATGATGTACATCGTGCAGAAGTCTTTTTTAACATGTAATTGGGAAAGGGCTACTGTTCATTCCGCTCACAAAAACACCTCGCGGAATGTTACCAGTGACCGGCAAGGGTTACTGTTCACTCCGTTCACAGTAACGCGCTTCGCGATGCACAGAAATCATGCAAAGCATGATTTCGCGCCGTAATTCTCGGGTTTTCTGTGAACTTTGTTCACAAAAAACACCTCGCGGAACGTTGCCAGTGAACAGTGACCGGCAAGGCACAATATAGTGAAAAATATTGTAAAATAATGGAAAGAGCATTTTCTTTTGAGTATACTATTACTTGGAAGGGCGTGCTTTTTTTGATTATAGATAACAGAAATCGAAAACAGAGGATGCAGACTGGGAATCGTGAAGAATAGACATTGACAGCCCTTATACATCAGGAATATAATATATCAGATATACACAAAAAATATATGCAAAAATGTAAAATATCTGGTAACTATTTAATATCTGCGCTGTAAGCGTTATAATTTTGGGTATAAGTACTGGGGAAAAAATGAGACGAACGAAAGCATATCGGTTGATTTTTGTGGGAGTGGCATCTGTTCTGCTGGGAGGCTGCTCGGGGAGTTCGAAGGCAAACATGGAGGAGGCAGCAGAGCAGCCCGCTGTGGTGGACTATGCCTGTATTTCTAATCCGGAAAGCGATAAGCAAATATATGTTATTCTGAAAAATTATCATGGTGCTTACTGGGAGAAGGTAATAGATGGTATAACAGAAGCTGCAAAAAAACTGGATGAAGCGGTTTATCTTGGTGGAATTGATAACGAAACTGACATTTCCGGGCAGATCGACCTGATGAACCAGGCTATGGAGCAAGGCGCTGACGGAATCCTGCTGGCTCCGGCAGATTCCAATTCACTGGCAGACAGCTGTCAGAAGGTACGGGAAAAGGAGATTCCGGTAGTACTTATTGATTCTTCTATTAACAGCGGCGAATTTGACGCCTGTTACATGACAGATAATATAGATGCCGGAGAAATGGCAGCGAAAGAAATGTTGGAGCTGCTGTATGATGCAGGAAATTCACCGACAGACCCACTGGAAGTGGGAATCCAGTTATCATCGGATACCTCCCAGGCAATGGTAAACCGTGTTTCCGGATTCTTGAATTTCTGGGCGGGCAATGCACCGGAGCAGTGGGAAATCGTTCAGGATATAAGAGTTAATGGTGGTGATACGAAAAAGGCACAATCGGATGCCTCTGCATTATTGAGAGAAAATGCAGATATAAAGGGCTTTTTCGGTTGTAACAACACATCTACTGTTGGCATTGTAAATACTCTTTTCCTGAATTCTCTTATAAAGGGAGAAAAATCAGAGCAGAAGTATTTTGATACCGGAGTCATTATGGTTGATTCTGATTACCTTATGGAGAATGCTGTCTCATGAAAGATCGAAGAAAAAATAAAACAAAAAGAAAAGTCCTGCTGGCTTTGTATCTGGCAGTCTGCCTTGTCATTATCGTGGCGGCATACTTTCACCTGAGCAGAATTGCGTGGAATTTCAATACAGAGCATCTGGAGCTGATCACAGGCCTGTACGCGGAAAAGATGAATGATTCTATGGAATATCTTCAGAACTATGTACAGGAAGATATAAAGATGATCCGGTCTATGGAAAATGCCCAGCCGGAGGAAATCCTGGAACAGCTGGAGAAAAATCTTGACAAGACTGTTTTCGGTGATATTGGTTTTATTATGAATGATGGCGAAATTTATGGCAGCAGCAGCTGCGCTGTTTCCGATATCAAAAAGAAGAAGCTGGATGAGGCGGCGTTGGCTTCAGATACGTCTTTTAACTCGGATCCTTACCAGTCCAGCAGAACTGGAAATATGACCATGACTGTTTTTGTGCCAGTAGGGGATACTTCACTGGTTCATACACTTTATGTGTCGATTATGATCGAAAATCTCAGACAGCTGGGTGAGTATGAGCTTCTTCAGGGCAAGATCAACATTCATCTGTTAAAGGCCGATTCAGAAAATTTTATTACCTGTGTTAGTGACAATTCCGGCACGTCTGGCAGTTGGAACAATCTTTTGCTTCAGCAGAAGTATTTCCAGTATGATGCAGGTTATTCCTACAACCAGTGGATAAAGGACATGCGTTCCGGAAAGAAGGATGGGAGATTTTCCGCTATTATCAGAGGAGAGGAATCTACAATTTCCTATAGAAGTATTTCTGTTATGCCAGGCTGGTATGTGATCGTTGAACTGACAAATAAGAATATTTCTGATATTACCCAGCAGTTTTCCGCCTGGGGCGGAGTATATGGAAGTATTCTGGTAGGCTTCACGATACTGTACATGCTGACCCTTGTGCTGTTGGAGAAAAAAGATAAGAAAATATACATGGGATTGTCTACTACAGATCCTCTTACCGGAATTCTGAACCGTAGAGCTTTTCAGATTGCCGTGGAAGAAGAATTGCGTAAAAAAACGCCAGGCATCTTCATCTTTATTGATGTAGATAATTTTAAAATTTATAATGATACTTACGGTCATAACAATGGAGATTTCTGCCTGAAGCATTTTGCGAAAACTATGAAAAGCTGTTTCCCGGAGGATAGCATAATCGGCCGGTATGGCGGTGATGAATTTGTGGTTTACCTGAAGAATCTTACAGGGGAAATGGCGCGGACTTATATGGAAACGTTTCAGAGGATGATTTCCCAGCTTACACTGCCTACAGGAGAGGCTGTAGAGCTTTCAGCCAGCGCAGGCGGAGCTGCATTCCCGGAACAGGGAGAAGACGTTATGTCTCTTTGTAAAAGCGCAGATATGGCTTTGTATAAGGTGAAACAGAATGGGAAAGCTGATTTTAAAATGAAAGGAATGTAAATGAAAGGATCCCGGCAAGGTCGAGGCTTGTTAGCCTTCTACCTTGCGAGGGATCCTTTTTTATTTGATAAATGTATCCTGTGGAAATATTAATTCACGTTTGCCGGATCAATCTCTGTAATGGCTGGTGCCGCCCAGGTGTCCAGTGCATCCACATCCTACGCGATTGGTATAGTTATTTACGAAACCATGTTTTTCTACGTAAAAATTTTATGGCTCGATAATATTAAAATATTTATACTCTGAGGTAACAGTAACAGCATCCATCAATCGTGTCAGGCAGGTCTCATCACCCTCCTGCTGGATCAAAGCTGCAACATTCTCCGCGTTTTTCTGAATAATAGACAGCAGTCCGGCACGTTTGGTAGTCCATGTCACATCAGCATCCTGTGTATCTTTCTGATAAAGAAGTACGCCATTTTTCACGCGGAGTACATAATTACCTTCCGGCAATATAAGATTTGCTGTAAAGGTCAGATCTGGAATCTTCGTCGTATCTACAAGAATTCCCAGATAATCCAGAATCATATCCGGTGTCATATGTGAGAAAACATCACCGTTACCGCTACTTCGCGTTGCATCATCGGTATTTGTACCATTTCGCAGTTCCTGTGCAGCACAAAGGTAAGCACTGCGCCATGGACCGGATTCTGCCTGATACCCCAATTGCTCTAATGCATCTGCACAAAGATAACGTGCATCCATATTTTCCGGATCAGCAAAAACCAGTGTATTGGTGATCTGGGCAACCCACTGATATTCTCCCTTTGCAAAATCTTCTTTTGCTTTTTCAAGAACCGCATCTGTGTCACCGAAATATTCTACCAGCTTTTGTGCATAATCCGATGGTGTAAGTTCAGCAAGATGGACAGGATTACCGTCATACCAGCCCATGTATTTCTCATATACTGCCTTCGAATTATGAGAAACTGTGCCATAATACTGACGGGTATACCAGACTTTCTCCAGTTCTTCCGGAAGCTGGATCATATTGGCAATCTCTGTCTCCGTATAACCTTCATTAATGTAAAGCAATGTCTGGTCGTTAATAAACTTATACACAGCTGCAGTATTGGTCATATATTCCTGAATAATATCCTTTCCCCAATGTGGCCAGTTATGAGACTGGAATACTACATCTGCCTGATCACCATAAAGTGCCAGAGATTCCATAATGTACTCTGCCCATGCGTTTCCGTCACGTACCTGGGCTCCGCGGAGTGTATACAGGTTGTGGAGTGTTCCTGTACAGTTTTCAGCCATCCACAAAGCATTTTTCGATCCAATCCAGAAGTTCATCTCCGCCGGTGCTTCGGTACCCGGAGTAAGCTGAAATTCAATTTCCACTCCATCAATAGTATGCTTCTCACCGGTTTCTGTGATTTCAAGTGTAGGAGAAATATAACTTGTACTGCCCCTGGACTGCCCCATGCCAATACCAATGGCAAGAGCTCCTGTTTCACTGGCCTCAAGCATGGTTCCATACTGATAGCTTGCTCTGCGCCCCATGGCAGTACCTGCATAAATATTCTCGCTGACAGCATGCTTCTCAAAGCCCTCCGGTGCAATTACCTGCACATCACCGGATTGTACATCTTCTTCTGAAATAATTCCCCTGACTCCACCGAAATGATCAACATGGGAATGGCTGTAAATCACTGCCTTTACAGGAAAAGTGCCCAGATTCTCTTCCACCAGGGAAAAAGCCGCTGCCGCACATTCCATGCTCATCAGTGGATCTACTACAATCCATCCCGTATCACCTTTTATGAAGGTGATATTTGACATGTCATAGCCACGCACCTGATAGATTCCATCGGTTACTTCAAAAAGACCATAAATATGATTCAGCTGTGTATCTCTCCAAAGACTTGGATTCGCTGTATCCGGAGCATCCTGATCCAGAAAAGCATATGCCGTCTGACTCCATACAAGCTTCCCGTTCTCATCATAAATATCCAGAGTATCCGGAGACGCAATCAGACCTTTTGTAGCATTTTCAAACTCCTCAGTATCCTCGAAATCCAGCAATGCATAAACTTCCTGATTTGCATCAATGGTATACTGGGTGGCTGGTTTGCTTTCTGCTGTTAATTCTGATGCGGCAATTGCGGTGGAACTGCCACAAACAGCCATAGTAAGTGCCAATGCAGCGGTAGTCAAAGTAACTGCTTTTTTTCTTTTCATGATACGTTTTCCCCCTTGTTCTGCAAAAAAATCAGATATTTTCTGCTGTAAATCTTAATTGCTTGCAAAAAACAATATCTAATAAAAATATAGCATGAATGTATCAGGGGAACAATCGAATTATAGAGAAATAACATTTCTATTGCGGTAAATCAACCTAATAAGCGGTAAAACGACATTTGTTATTTAGAGGAATTACTTTTCATGGAAACTTCAACCAATCTGACCAGATGATTTTCTTCACTTATAGATTTCATTTTGTCTGCATTAAACAAAATGCATCCACAGTGTCCCGGAAATGTAGGAAAACATATAATTTTCAGATTCGTATCTATTTCAGGACTATAATCCATGATTTCCAGTGTTTCACCATACAAGGTGGCGCGTTCATAAACATGAAGCCATTTTGCGTCCATATTGGAAAAAAGACTGGAAAAGGAACTTCCGATCATCTTGTCTAAGGGCTGCTTTTCCAGGGCAGCTAACGCTTCATTCCCATAGCGGAAGATCCAGTCCACTGCCTTTTTTTCTTCATTGAATACCATTTCTATATCCGTGAATGCAAAAGGGAGAGCATCACATATTTTATAATATTTGCGATATTCTTCTGCTGTCAGCGGCAGCTTTTTTTTACTGATTTTTGCAATTATAAGCTCCTGATTTTTCTGCAGTTCTTCTCTGAGCACCCTTTTTTTACGTTTTGTATAGCAAATCTTCTCACCATTAGACAGCAAAATCCTGTCTCCAATATCACTGATTGCAGACACAGCTACCATACAGCCACGTTTTACCTCAATAAATTCTTCATTCAATTGTTTCTTTAATTCTTTCAGTGTCATTCGGCAACGATACACGTTTCCATCAAACATATGAATCCTGCAATGATCATCTGACATGATCACATAGAGAATGTCTGCACATCGGATCGCGATCTTCGTGCGATTGAAGGTTACTGTAATGAATTCCTGCTGCATGGCTGAGGTCTCCTTCTGGTAATTAAAAATCTATTTGAAAAATACAACTTTTACTATTCTAGCACTGTGCCAAAGCTCTTACAAGTATACAGATGCCAACCGTATAGTGCATCAATTTATATTTCAGAAGTGGTAACTGCTTCGTGATGCACATCTTGTAGAAAGCTTTTTTCAAACATGCTCTAACGAACAGTAACCATTGTAAGGGCGGAACAGAAGAAAAGTCTTGTAATTTGTGTGTAATTATAGTACAATTGAAGCTACAGATTTGTCCTGTTAGTTTAATGGATAGAACAAGTGCCTCCTAAGGTAGAACCATGGCGGAACCCTTTTGAAGAAAAAGGGTAGCGTTTGAGGGTCACTTAAGGAAGCGAAATCTGAAAAATCAGAAGAGATAAGAAAGAGATAGTTCATCACAGAAGTGATAGAATTATAGATGATGGCAGCCGGAGCCAAAGGGTCGAAAAAGCCCGGAAATACGGCATTTGTCTCCTTAGTTAAATGGATATAACGGGGT
>UMDQ01019357.1_pt1 | contig 13325 bp, 8 predicted proteins | sample 1964531 | NCBI WGS metagenome assembly UMDQ01 (sample SAMEA4835998, study PRJEB28245) | human gut metagenome | biome: gut microbiome; material: fecal sample | place: Denmark | collected 2008
TCTCACAGCCGGAAAGCTCCGTGGAAGCGTACATCTCGATCGCCCGGCGGTATTTCTCCACGGTCTCGGGTTTGACACCCCGAAAACGGTTGCTCTTTTTACTGTCTTTTCCGGATATCTCCATAGTCTTTTTCATGAGGCATGTTTCAGGACAACCGTTCTTCCACCTGCCCGAACGAAGCGTCCTTGAGTATCACCCGCTTTTCCGCATCGAGCAGGTAAAGGGTGGGCATCGCCTTGAGGTCGTACACCTGTTCGCGGGTAAGCCGCTGACCGGCATCATAGCCGTCTATCCAACCGGCGGGAAATTCCGCCTTTTCCCACGCGGGGGTCTTGCCCTCCACGCACACGGAGAGGAGTTTCAGGCGGCCGGACTCCAACAGGCCGTTCACAACCGGGGACAGGGAGAGCAGTTCCTTCACCCGGCGGCAGTCCTCGCAATCGGGGTCGTTGAAATAGACGAGCACGTAACCGGCCTTTATGTCGGAAAGCCGTCTGTTGCTGCCGTCGCGGCAAACAACGGTGAAATCCGCCGCCACGTCTCCCGGGCGGTTTTTCAACGCCATTTCCAACAGGTGGCGGGGGCGTATCCTGTCCGTCTCTTCCAGTCCGGGATGGTTGACCAAGGCACGCAAAAAGAGAATATGCAGTTCCTCGTCGTGCATGGGAGAGTTGGGTTCGTACAGGTACTTGTCGCCCAGCGAGATGAAATGATAGAGCATTTCCCTGTCGGCCGAGGCGCGGCGGAAAAGGGTATCGACCGATTCCTGCGCCTTGGGAGTATGGGGCAGTATGCTGACGAAGTCCACAAACGCCTGCTCGGTAATTTCGGGGCGGGATATGAGTGACGTGTCGGCAAAGTCGAAGTGGTCCCAATAGTGCAGGGAAAGGTAGGCGGCACGGTCTTCGGGTGCCGTCAGCGTGACGGGCACGTCGGGCAGACGAAATTCCCTTGTCTTCTCCTGCTGCTTTTGGGCATACGCGCAGGATACGATTCCTGCACAGAAGAGACACGCGAAAAAGGTAAGGTTCAAAATTTTCATGTTTCGTATCGTGTTATGAAAAACTCCGAACGTGGAAGCGCCCGGAGTTTCCGTTTGTATCATTCAACCTGTCAGTTCTCCAAGGTGAGTACCACATCTCCCTGACTATCGAACAAGTCAGACAAACTTTCGTATGTGCGGTGGTAAACCTTGTCGTCCAGTTTGTAATGGAACTGTACCGGATTGGTGTACCAGTCGAAGGTGTACTCCTTGCGCAGACGCAGTTCGTACCGACCGCCGGCAGTCACGGTGACGGCACCGATACGGCTGCTGTTGCTGACGCGCTCGAACGCGACGAACGCACCGGAAGGAATCGGTTTCTGTGTGCCGGATTCATCCGTGTAGTAGATGTTTCCGCCCATCGACTTGTTCGTCACGCGGAAGGTCTTGGAGTAGAACACGACCTTTTCCTCATCGGAAGAGATGACGATGTCGCCCGCGCTCACGATGCTCTTCGTGGTGAAATGCAGGGTCTTGCGCTCTCCGGACTGGTTCACGCTTGCATCAGGGGTATTGTCCTTATTGACGACATTCGAACCCGAGAAATAATTCCGTTCCGTCTCTCGGTCGGCATCCACCTTATAGACAAAGCGTCCCGGACTTGCCTCGTAGAGTTTGTCGTCCAGACCGGGATTGCTGCCCAAAGCCAGCATGGGGGCGTCGATATAGATTTCGAACTCCTCACCGAACGGGTCCACGGAATTGTCGTCCGAACCGGCGAAACTGGTTATGTCGATGGCGATGTCCACTGGTTTACCGGGTTCGTAAGTCCACTCCAACGGCGTGAGAAGTTCGGGGACATCCGCATTCGGATTCGTCACACGGTCCGGTTCTTTTCCTTCCTCACTTCCATTGTCATATTTCAGCCTTGCCCCAAAGCGGAACGGGTTGTAGTTTGCCAACTCGAAGGTGACACTGCGGTAGGAATTACCGCCATATTCATTATTAACGCCATTGCCATCTTCTGGCAGCACAGCATTCCTGCCGGGCACATTGGAGGCAATACGTATCACTTCCTGACTCTTGGGCCGGTTGGATTTCATATAGATGGAGTATTTTCCTGTACCTTGGGGAGGGTTACTCAATACTTCCTCTCTCGGCTTGAACATCAACATACGTCCACCATCGGGATTGTTGGCCTGCCACCACGTTGCCGATTCATCGGGATAGAATGTACAGTCGAACGCACTCACACCAGCCTGTGCTTCTTCTCCGTCCAAATAGTAATCCAGATACTGCGAATAGAGCAGGAACTCGTCCGTTGCTCCTGCATTGAACGGATTTCCTTTTTGGTCATCCTCCAAATCATCACCTGTTTTTTCCCGTAACTGCAGGTCGAACTGCACGTTGGCATGTCTTTTCTGCGGCACGAGACGGTAAAGGATCAATTCATCCTCGGGGTATCCCTCGATACCGCCGCCATTGGCATTGTAGGCTTTCAGCCCTTCTACCGTGATAGATTTCCGGGTTTGCGAGTAGGTGAATGCCCGTGTCATGGTCGCAAAGTGATCCGCCTCGATATAGAGGTATCCCGTATGGTCTTCATTTTGAGACAGGATGTTCTCGAAATAGACACGCTGCACACCGGGCTGCTCCACAATATATAGATACTTGTAATCCGGTTCCTCCGGGATGTCTCCGCTGTTGTACCAGTCCTTGTCCCCGTTGCGTACCACGGTCAGCTCCATGCCCGAGGCGTTGCGTATGTCCAGACCGCCTACGGATATGTAAACCTTCAGCGGGAAGAGTTCCGCCGGGGCGGACTCGGGGACGGTAAACATCACCGTCACGTGCGAACGGTCCTGGGTCGGGTCTGTCTGGTTTATTCCGCCATAAATCTGTGTGCCCACCCACGAGGGGGCAAATGACTGTTCCTTCACCAGGATAACCTTGATCTTACGCTGCAACCGTCCGTGCTTCACGAGCAGGGTACCTTCCAGTTTTTCGTTGGCACCCATTGAAAGCAGATTAATAATAATCGTGCCTCTGCCTACGCCATTGTTGTCAATCTCGAAATCATTTGTAATTCCCTGCTGAGCCACGAGGTTGTCTATCCATGTTACATCCGCCTTGTCGGCTTCTGTTATTTCTTTCTTGTCCTTGCCTGTAACGGTATATGAAAGCGTAAAGGGATTGCCGGAAAGCTTCGAGTCAAGCACATAGTCGGTCTGTTCGACCGCGAGGACATATTCACTGTCCTCCACCTCGTTCACTCGGTCGGAAATGGAGATCCACACGTTGTTCGTGGCAGCCGCCTCCAACGCTTCGGCAAAAGTTGTCTGCCCGAAAGAGAGCCTGCCCGTAATATTCAACTGGTAATCGTGGTTCCGCTGGATGAGTATCTGGTCTCCTTCATCATCCACCAGCATCACGCGGTAATAGCGGTTTTCCGCATCTCCCTCATTGCGTCCGAACAGGATGATGCTGACCGGGTCGTCCGCGCTGTTCTCGCTCTCAAAAATGTACTGTCCCATATTCGTGGTCACGTCCGTCACGTCGCTCAACTTGGCATCATTGGCAGGAATCGTGACGAAATCGTCGTTCAGCCAGTCGTCTGAGGTGAAATTGAATCCTTTTTCAGGATGGTACGGGGCTACCGTACCAAACGCGTTCGTATTATAGACCGCAAAGCCTTCCACTGTAAAATAGCCATTGTCTTTAGGGGCATTGACTGATACCTTGGCATGGTTGCGTAGCATTTTTATGCTGTTCCCTTTACCGTTCATCTGCTCGGCGATGGTCTGTTTTTTCAACTCATCGGTGGAATTGTCACAGGCGAAACGCGCCCAGTAGATCATGCGTCCGGACGAGCCTTCGAGCAACGCCATCACTTCTGCTTCCGACTTGCTGCGGAACTGGTCCTGCTCGAAATCCGTCATCACCTGGTTGGCGACAAAATGCACGGTCCGGGTGTTCTCGGGCACTTCGGCCTGGAATGTGCCGCCATAGTCCGTTTCAGCCTTGACCGTCGCCGTTACGGTCGTGATAAAGAGTCCGTAACTGTCGAAACAGAACAGCGTCATGTCCTGCACGCCGCCACCGTCAGGGTCCACCGCACGGGTGGCCACCTTCTCCATGGCCGGAACATCCGCGCTGAACCGGAGCGCCACGTAGCCTTCGCGGGCTGCGGGCGACTGGTCGAACCACTCATCCTCCCGGCAGGAGACCGACAGGACAGCTATGGCAGCCAAAGCCATGATCGCATGTATCCATCTTTGTATCATATTCTTATCCATATACGTCCTCCTTTCTATTTACCTGTTTTCTTGTCATAGGCATCGCGGATGCAGCGGATTCGATAAGTCCCAGTGCTTGAGGGGTTCGGGTTTCTTATTGGTGCATTAGGTGATGCACTCCAATAAGATTCTCCTGAAAGCACCTCGTCCATCGCATCCGAGTCGTTCTGGTATTTATAAATTATCTCTATCTCAGCCCTTGTAGGCAAACGCCAGTCATCGTACACCTTTCCGTCTTGTGCCACTTCCACATATTGTTCACAATGGCTGGCGGCTATATTTACATTGTTGGCATCCATCACTGCTCCCAACTGGGAGGCAAGCATAAACGACGGCGACACCAGTACGGCATTGTCTTCACCGGGGTCGGTCTTGCCGTCGGTAATACGGGGACGTCCCAAAGTGTATTCGCTTGATGTGGCCGTAATGGTCACATGGTACATGCGGTGATTATTCAGATCAACAGAGGCGGTTTCTGTATCGTAAGTATATCTTCTTCTACTACTTTGTCCTGTTCTGTTTTCGTCCCAACGTGCATATTCGATATTGGATAAACCGGTGTTAGAGCTCACTGATACCACCACTTTGGAACCGAAGAAACCTGTTCCGGTCTTGCTGTAGGACCATCTGTTATTGTTCCAAGAACACCCGCATATCCAAGCATTATCATTGTCATAAGGGACTTGTGCGGAAGAATATGTTTGCCCCTTGTTTATTTTCTTTCCTGCCAACAGTTCCCAAGTAGTGACACCACGGGTTCCGTCTGAAGCGGTACTAACAAAGTCATCGCGATAGGAATAATATCCTTCCACATTCGTGATATAGGTCAGCGGATACTGCGCCACCTTGACAGTGCGACTGATATTGTCGTCGTTGCTAACCGTAAACTCTATGTATCTCACGGCATTGTTTTCGGGAACAGTGCCAAAGACATCGATTTTGCCGGTGATGTTTGCATCCGGCGTAATCTTAATCGTACAGCGGTTTTTCCAGTCTGTCTGAGGATACCACCCTCCGGTGGTAGTCTCCTCGCCCCATTCGTCCGGATTTCTATCATTGATGATTTCCAAATCCCTCTCCTGTCCGAACTTGTCGATATAATAGACTCTGTCAATCGTGGCTGTTACGGCCGATGAAGAGGCAAACTCCAGCGTAGTGTTGTCTTCTACCATGTTATGCATCTCCATCTCGTACTTGTTTAGCGTAAGATATGCCGGCCGCTCGCCATTGTCACCGACATTTACCTGTTCTTCCTGCCACTCGTACACTGAATAGGTTATGCCAGTCAAAGGAACCGGTTTCGACGGGGCGCTACCTCCCGGGGCGTCAACCGTCACCGTGACCTCGTAGCAGGTGTTGCGGTTCAGCTCCTTGCTCGCGCTGACCGGAATCTGGTAATAGCTGCTCGGCAGGTAAACCTCCTCGTCTCCGGTAGGTTTACCTGTTTCATCACGGGGAGTATTGTACATCGGAATGTTTACGATGAGACGCACCTCCTTCTCCAGTGTAGAAGCATCTTCCCAAGTATGCGCGTAGGCATACGCCGTCACAGTAATCAAATCCGGAGTCCAGGCAAAATAATTGCCGTTGAATAAATCGGGGGTTCTCAGCCTGGCGGTTTGCGCATCCATACTGCTGGGAGGCAACACGGAGGTGGAGTATGGCATGTTACGCAGGTAGTATCCCGGATTAGTGGCATCCGGTCCGTTATTATCAAACCTCACGTGTTCGCCTTTCTCTATCTTGACCACAATCTTGGCTGCGGCACGGCGCAGTGTCACCTGCAGCTCCGTATCGTCAGCCTTTTCTCCGTTGTTCAGCTCGACGGCCGCAGCCGTTTCAGGTTCTTTTTCCCCCTTCGGGTAGGCTATGCCGTCCATCAGGAATGTCTGTGGTGCGCCGCCGGTAACGTCCAGTCCGGTTACGTGGATGCGTTGGTCTTCCTGCGTCATTCCCCGAAGTTTGTTCAGATCGAAGTCTTCGGCATCGAACACATCTGCCTCTGCCGTGCTGTTGGCTATCAGATATACCCAGTATTTCTCATCTGCTGCAAAATCGCTTCTCTTGGCGGACAAGGTAATTTTACCGCTGCCGCCCGCACTGCCGCTTACCCGTTCGTGCCATTCTTTATTTCCGTTCCCGTCAAAAATCAGCACATCGAGATGGCTGACCGCCACTTCCGCACCTGTGGCCTGGACGGTGGCGCGGCTCACGGGCAGCGACGCGGAGGCGAGGTCGAGTATGATGCTGTTGCCGTCTCCTCCCGCCCCGGTAACAGGCAGGGTGTCATCCTTGTCGCAGGCAGTAAAAAACACAGCCGCCAGGCAACAGAAAACAATATGATATAATAGCTGTTTCATAGCTCATCAATTTTGAGTTTGAGGTACTTCTACTTGTTTGATCACAATCGTCTCGGCAAGCGTGCTGTCTTCCCACTTCAGGTTGTTGGTCAGCCCGTTGATCAGCAGCAGCGAGCTTTCACTGCTCCAAGTCGGTATATAACTGATACCCAGACTTACGGTTGCACCTATATTGTCGAACTTCAATGCCCTGACCCGTATTTCATAAGCGTCCAGGGAAGCCACCCACTTGTTGGCATCCGTAATCTCCGTCCCGTTCTGGTAAACCGACACCGCAAAATCGGGATTGTCGAGCGTGGGAGTCCACTTCTGTCCGGTGGGACCTGTCATCTTGAAACTGAACGAGTAACTTCCGGTCGCGGAAGTTTCATCCGAATTGAAATAAACAGTCGGCTGGGGATATTTATCACCTTCGGGAAGCGAAGAGCCCCCCCACGGTGTGATCGGATTGTCGTAACTCGGATAGGCAAATTCAATCGGGTATGTTTCGCCTTCCCAATCGGCCACCGTGTATTCCACGGTTATCTTGCCGTCGTTGTGCATCAGGCAGCATACCGTGTAATAGTGGTTCCTCTCGATCGGGGGCAGGTAAACCAACCCGGTGCGTGCATCTCCTTCGCCGAACGAGTAATCAATTTGAAGGACGTTGCCTTTCTCATCGCCCTTGACGTTCCAAATGTTGCTGCCCCACGGGTTCTCGAACGGGTAGAAAGGCGCGTTCAGCACGGGGGTATAGTTTTTCGGGTCCTTCCGCCCCTCGTCGGTGATGTCGTTAGCCAACTCGGCAGTTACCGCATCCTCGACCACTTCCAACTTAAAGTCTCCGACGATGCTCCCTATGTCCTTCAGCGTTTCATCGCTCTGCGGCATGAGGTAGTTGCGTGTAAGCGTGCCGGAAGCCTTCATGGTCAGTCCCGTTATCCGCAACTCGCCGGTCTCGCCTCGCGGCTTGGCGGCAAATACGCCGAGCTTCCCCACGGGGCGTTGCAGCTCGAACGTGATGTCGGAATCAATCAGGGTATGTCCGGCATGATCAGGATCATACGGGATTTCATCGCTTACATTCGTGAAGTCGAGTGTTTCCGACTGTTTACAGAACATCGGCAGGCCGTAGATCGTTACGTTCTGCAATTCAGTGAACCAAAATGCTTTCAACTGGCTTTCCGATGTTGTCGCAGTCAACGGTGTGGGGGCACCCGCGCCTTGCGTCCGCATGGCCGTTTCGTTTGCCACGACGTAGAAGTCCACCTGCTGCGTGGTGGCCGAATAGAAGGTGAGGTCCATGAAGAACGTGTGCGGAAGGTCTTCCACGTTGCTTGTAAAGTAATGGCCCGCCGACTGACCGCCCACGAAAGCATAGACACGGAGCGTATGGATGGTAGACTCTGCATCGGCAGGCGTGCCGTCGGTTTCGCTGACGGCGCGTGTCCCCACGTTGAGCCGCACCGCCACGTCGTGCCGTTCGCCGGGCGAGGCGGCATCCTCCTTGACACACCCGAAGGGCAACAGGCCACAGCATATCGCTGTAACCGCCCAGTATAATATTTTTCTTGTGTTCAGCATATTCTTTTCGGTTCGGTCTTAAAACTCAGGTTTCACTTGTTCGATGTACCATTCGGGTACGCTTACCGTGATGTCTCCCGACTTGAACTCGATGCGTATCGGGATGAGCACTTCGTGTTTGGAACAATCTATAACGGGATTGTCGGCAAGGAACCTGGCGAGATTGACTTCGGCCAGCGGCTCCCCGTCCGGGGCGGCGCTCAGGCGGACGTTCACGTTCTCGTGGTCCTTGTGACGCATTATATTGGTACGGGCCGTGAGCAACGCTTTCCCGGCCTCGTATTCGGTTTCAAGCAAATAGTCGGTCGCCTCCCCGCAGGCCCGGTTCTCGAAATCGGTACAGGGCGAGACTCCGCATATCTCAAGCACAGGCATCGAGCCTGCGCGGTTTCCCGTGGCGGGAACTCCGGCCACTTCCACCAACAGATCGTAGTGAGAGCTGGCGAACTCTATGGTTTTGGTCTGGTTCTCCTCTTCACGACCGCTGTAAGGCAGTACGGTATAAGAGGTGGTTGCATAATAAAGCGAATCGTTGCCGGCAACCTGTTTCTCGTCGAAATAATCCCCGGCGGCAAAGAGCATCCGGTCGTAGTCGCCCGTGGCGATGCCATCGACCTTCGTGTGGTGGGTGTTCCCCAGGCAGACAATCCGGTAATCACCGGCAGCGAGCGGGGGAAGCGTAGCCGTGCGGCCCTTAACTTGTTCCTCTGGTAAGATACTCGAATTGACGCATCGATTCTCTGCATCGAATACGAACATCTCCACCCGGCAGATCTTGTCGGGGAATATCTCCGTGGTGCCGTCGCCCTTGTAACTGAGCAACAACTTGTTCGTGCTCAGGCAGTCGTCCAGATCCTCACGGATGCAGGATGTGGCCGCTCCGGCGAGCAACGTCAGGCAGAAAACAATATTCGTCAATTTCATATATATATGTGATTGAAGTGTTAAAGGATACAGAGGGCGGAACTTTCGCCCTCTGTATCGGGGTTATCAATTATTAAATTCAGGAGTGACGGGAACTACTGTCCAGTTTGCTACCTTTACATTCAGTTCCACGCAACGCTCGGGATGGTCAAAATCATCATCCGAGAACGAGTAGAGTACCCGGTAAATCTTTCCAGACTCGAAAGCACTTGAAGTTGTAAACTGACCGCGCAGATAAATAGGCTCTGTCTTTTGGTCTGCGGTTGTTCCATGCAATGTCAACAACAGTTCAGGATTATTTGCAGCAGCATCCACGTGTGCCAATCCATAGGTGATAATGTCCTCGGCATTCTCACCGTTAGCGCCATCAGCCAAATTAACACCATTCGGATCTTTTTTCTCTCCGGGGGACAAGCTTAACACATCAGTTTCAGATGAAGACAATACATCTGCCCACGGAGCTTCTCTTCCATCAACCCAAGTCCATATTTCAGCAGATGTGGGGTTATCGAAAACCTTACTAGCCTCAGACGGTATTTTCGTTACAAAGTCGTATTGCGTGTAGTAGTGGTTCAATGCTATTTTCTCCAACTTGACAGAAGTGTACTTGTTGATAGCATCGCCTGCTGCCTCCTCATACTCAAACCCGTAGATCTCGAAACGGGATACGCGCGGTTCAAGTATTACACTTGCCTGATAAACATTTTCGTGGTTTGCATCGTCCGGTGCGCCACCTTCTTCCAACTCATCTTCCCCGTAGAGAGTATAGGTAGGATGCTCGTTTGTAGTTCCGCTCTCACCAGTAACCTGCGTATCATTCGGTACAATTTCAGTTCTGTTTGCAAGCTGATCATAAGTAATTTCACCACCTTGATTACCTACAATCACCACCTTGACAGTTGCAGCAGGTAGGAAGTGATAGACAAGCTCTCTTCCGTCTGCAGTAATCTGTTCCCAAGAATCGGAGAGTTCGTTAGTGAAATAAACCTGCTGAGCTTCTCCTTCATATTCAGGAATATCCACAGGAGTATTGTTCGCATCCAAGAAAAAGATCTTGAAATTTTCGAGTGCCACCTGAGAATTGGCTTCCATGGCATCACCTACAGAACGAACTTTCGGAGAAGGCGTGAGGTTAGGCAACTTGATTGTTACTCTCTTGGGCGACTTGTCCGTGGGGGCATTGATGTCACTTTCGTTCTTGTCGCATGAGGCAAGAACCATTGACGCTGCTAAAGCTGTCAATAAAAAACTCTTGACTTTCATCTTTTTGTTGTTTAAAAAATTAATAAAAAAGGTTTTATAACTTCTCGCTTATGGTTTTCGTCTATAACTGGTCGATGACCTGCCGCACCTCTTCGAGGTTGTGCCGGGCCGTCTCGGAGCCGGCCTCCGCAGCACGCCGGAAAGCGTCTTCGGCCTTGTCATACTGTCCCGCCCCGGCGTATGCCACGCCAAGGGTGGTGAGCAACCCGGCAGATTTCGCGGTGACTTCCGACTTTTCGAGCAGCTCCACCGCTTTGGCGTACTCCTTGCGGGAGATGGCATTCACGGCATTCTCGTTGAGCGCGGCGGGCGATGTCGGGAAATAGCGTACCGCCGTGGCCATCACCTTGTCGTACTCGGGCGTGCCTTTCCCGTAGGAACCCGCCACCTTGTACATCTCGGACAGGCTCAACAGGTCGGGACGCTCATCGACCATGCGGCGTGCCTCTTCGAGGTTGAAGTTGCGCACGTTGTACTCGATGCGGTACTCGTTGCGTCGCAACGCGGGGTATATCTCGGTGAGCAGCCTGTGGTAAATGGTCGGCGGCACGAGTTTCTGGAGCTGCAGCTCGCAGAAGTCCCGTTCGTCGGGATAGCGTTCGATGACCTCATACACCTCGTCGCGCTTGAGCAGGTTCGGGAAGTCGCCGAGCGCACGGATGAAGCCTTCCCAGTCCTCGCCCTTCCAGTCCACGTGGAGCATGTCGGGCGATATGGCATCGTGGCGGCGGATATAGTCGGCCAGTGCCTTGGCGCGGTTCTCGGAGAGGGTCATGTTGTGCGCCATGCTGCCCTCGGGAGAGGCGTAACCGGTGATGTAGATACCGATAATCTTGACGTCGGCATTCTTCTTTACCAGTTCGATGGAGTTGGAAACGGTGTCCAGTTCGGCACGGTTGTCCTTGAACCCGGGCAGGATATTGTAGCTGTCCTGCCGGAACTGCAACCGCGCGGTACGGGTCTCGGCACGCACCTTCACCGGTTCGGGTTCCGGGGCTATGGAATCGAGACGGTAATCGGGGATAAAGGTAGGCAGAATGCCGCTCCACAGACCTTGCTCGGCCTTACCCTCGCCGCAGTTGGTGCAGCCGTGTACCTCCTCGCGGATCTCGACCCGTCCGTCGAGCATCCACCGCTCGTAGGGCACGGCAGCCGCGTAGTCGTATTGTCGGTTCTTGCTGCCGTGGCGTATGATTACCTGTGACGAATCGTTGTGAAAAGGCGGGAGTGCCACGCTTTCGAGGCGTTGCGCCCTCAGATAGACCTTGTGGCGGGTCTTGCCGTCGATGACAATCGGGGGAAAGGCTATCTCCCGGTTTCCGTCCGCCGACACGAGCACGGGCGTCAGCGCCACGGTGTGCTGCGTGCGGATTTTGGCCTTGCTCAAATCCACGGACATCGTCAGCTCGACCGTGCGGCCCTGCTTGACGACACCTCCCTGACGGATTCCGATCGAGGGCAGGTAACTGGTTTCGTTCTCGGCATGTAGCATCACGGGACTACCTGCCAGTATCAGCAATAGTATGATATATAAGCGTCTCATAGTCATTTCCTTGTTATTTGATTATGTATATCAGGGAGATACCCGCCTTGGTCGGGCCGAAGTAGTGCTTGTCCTGGCTGCCCTTAAACTTGCCGCAGGTGGCGCACTCGTACTTGTCGTAATTCGTGTAGATGTAGCCCAGGCCGATCGTGGTTTCGAGGTTCCAACGCTTGCCCAGAATCCAGGAGTATCCGTATGAAAGCCCGACGCCCGTGGCCCATCCCTGGTAGCGGTGGTCCTTGGTGGATTTGCTCTGGAAAGGGATTCTCACGCCGCTGATGTTGTAGAAGGCGTAGCCGCTGTGCAGACCGAAGAAGTGGCCATTATAGCGTTCACAGAGCCAGTAGCGGAACTCCGGCATGACCAGCCAGTGCTTGATTTTCTTGTTCTTGTCCTTATTCAGCGTCCACGGGTTGTAGGCACCCGTGAGGTCAAGGGTCGTGCGTTGACCCAACCCAAATTCCAGACTCAAGTTGGGCGTTGTGGTTGACCAATACAATAGATTGGTCTTTGCTGCTATATCCTGCGCGTTGGCGGTGCCTGCGCACCAGCATACGGCAAGGAAAACACCGAGGATCAATTTTTTCATATTTTCCTTCTTCTTGTTATCTCATTTGAACCGGCAAGACCGGCACTTCGTTATCAATCATGGGGACTGTGGTCCCGTGGTTTTTTCCATTTTTTAGAGGGGAATACCCCACACCCGTTCTATATTTCTCTCTTTAAGAGAAATACAAAAGGTTGATTTGGATGATAATTGACTGATATTCAGTTCTTAATCATTTCAAGAAGAAAGGCAAAAGCTCAATGCTTGTTGTGGAAAAGAGATAAGATGCAAATAACTGAAAAAAAACATGGCTGATTTTATAGCCGTTTGAGGGATTTTTCGTACCTTTGACCGTAGTTAATTCTCTTAAAGAGAGAAACGTGTTTTAACTCAACACTTTTTATGTCATTCAAGAGTCGTTTGCACTTTTTATTTCTTTCCATATTGCCAACCTTTTTCTTTTAGCCAGTCATGACAAAGACTCTTTTTAACGGTTGTCTGTTCCAACTATTCGTCTTTGCCGATCAACCTGTCGCATTTCTCTTTTGAAGAGAAATTTATTTATCCAATCATCTATATATCAGTGATGTACGCTGAAAATAGCGTTAATTGGCTCAACATATTCTTCTTGTCGCACAACTTTTTTTGCACGACAAGGCAATTATTCCGGCTGCTTTCATTGTCATTCTCAATGATTTTCGTATTTTTGCAGTTGTTTAGTACTTCTCTTCAAAAGAAATCATCCGATTTTTTGTATGTATCTATCGCTTAACGGTGTAAAAAATATGCGGGTGGGATTTGTCCGCCATCCGGTGACATCATACGTCCCCATGCACAACATGGGTC
>UMDQ01051117.1_pt1 | contig 13074 bp, 9 predicted proteins | sample 1964531 | NCBI WGS metagenome assembly UMDQ01 (sample SAMEA4835998, study PRJEB28245) | human gut metagenome | biome: gut microbiome; material: fecal sample | place: Denmark | collected 2008
ACAGCTTTGTTCTTAAACAACTAAAAAATCGTTCCCTGACACAAGATATTGTTCAGGATACCTTTTTACGCCTATGGGACAACCGTAGCCAACTGAATAGCTTTGGTAACCTGCAAGCCTTCATTTTCACTATTGCCAAACATCAGGTAATCGATTATTTCCGCAAACAAGTCAACGAACTGCAATTCGAAGACTTTATGGAGTATTGCGAGAACCAAGAGAGCGATGTATCTCCAGAAGACCTATTATTGTATGATGAATTCCTGCAACAACTGAAGAAATCAAAAGATATTCTGTCACAACGGGAACGAGAGATTTATGAACTAAGCAGAGAAAAACAGATTCCAGTCAAACAGATTGCCAAGCAACTGGAGCTTTCCGAGCAAACAGTAAAGAACTATCTGACTTCCGCTCTGAAAATCCTTCGCAGCGAAATAATGAAATATAATATTCTCTTTATTTTCTTCTTATAATATCGTCACTGCAACACATCACAAGGGGAAGGCAATAATATCTTCTCCCACAAAAAAGATCTCTATCTGATTTTTATGTTATAAAACACAAAGAAATCATAGTACTCTCTTATTCCATTCACGTATAACCAATAGAAACACCTATAATATGGCTACACATTTTAAAGATTTATACCGCCGATATATGGAGAAGGGACTACCTTCTTCTGACTTGAGAGAGTTCAAAAAAGAACTTGACCACATACCGGATGAAGAACTTTGGAATACCATGATAAACATGGAAAAAGATTCTGCACCGGAAATCGGGATGCCCCCCATGATGAAAAAGCAGATACGTAAGGAACTTCATCAAATCATCTGGAGAAGACGCTGGTATCAATTTGCGAAATATGCTGCTGTCATCGCTCTACTCGTCACCTCTTCCTTCGGCATATATTCCTTATTCGATACTCCAAGTTCGCAACAAATGATAACTGCCAATGTAAAACCCGGCAGCAAATCAGAGATCATATTGCCGGACGGAACAAAAGTGCAACTGAATGGTGCCACTACCATCAGATATGACATCAATGATACAGAACAACGACTCGTACATCTATCAGGAGAAGCTTTCTTCGATGTAGCCAAAAACCCGGACTGTCCTTTCAGAGTCATGGTAAATGACTTCCAGATCGAAGTATTGGGAACTTCTTTCAATGTGAATACATATAAGAAAGATGTCATCGAAACCTCTCTGCTTACCGGAAAAATTAAAATATCCGGCGGCTCTCTCCCGCACGAATATACGCTTACTCCCGGTGAAAAAGCAACCTACTCCAGTGTAGACAAAGCCCTCAAAATTACAAAAGCTGATGTGCATGTAGAAACAGGCTGGTGTAATGATTATCTAATTTTCGACTCCGAGCCTTTAATTGATGTTATAGAGCAAATAGAACGGTGGTATGGAGTAGAAATAGAACTAAAATATCCACAGATTGCACAAGATTTACTGTCCGGTTCTTTCCGCCATGAAAATATACAGAATGTTATCCATTCATTGAGCCTTCAGTATAAATTCAAATATGAGATACATAAAGATAAAATCATTATTTATTAACCTCAAAAGAAAGGAGCCTATGAAAGATATAATATAAGCTATTTAAAGAAAAACAACCAAAGAATCGCCCAATCCTTTGGTTGTATGAAAGTCGATAAAATTAATCCATTAAAACATGAAAAAATAGTATCAACTATGAATTACACAAAGTTAATTTTTTCCTTTAAAAAGAGGAGACATAATCTCCTTATTTTTAGAAACTTTACCATTTTGCTCACTGGAATGATTTTACTATCCACAACAGGAGCATTGGCACAAAAAGGAAATGTGTCGGTAAACATCAATAATGGTACGGTGAAAACATTCATAAAGGAGATCGAGAAACAAACCCGGTATACATTCGTTTATCGGAACAATGTCCTCAACGACCAATCGAAAGTGACCGTCAACTGTAAAAATAAGCCTCTTGATCAAGTACTGTCACAAGTATTCACTCCATTAAATGTTTCTTATTCGCTTAATAACAATACCATAGTATTAGTGAAGCAAGAAGTGCAACAACAGAAAAAAAACGAAAAGAAAACCATCAAAGGTACTGTGACAGATGGAAAAGGCGAACCGATTATCGGAGCCAATGTAATACAGGAAGGTGGCATCGGAACAGTTACAGATGTTGAAGGAAATTTCACCGTCACAGCAGACCTATCCAAGCCGTTGGAAATATCCTACATCGGATACAAAAAGAAATCTATCCGCATCGGTGCTTCACCAACAATCAACATAGCGCTGGAAGAAGATGCACACGTCATGGATGAAGTTATCGTCATCGGATATGGCTCCAAAACCAAGCGGGATGTTACCTCTTCCATTGGAACTTATAAACCGGGAGAAGTCAATGTCCGCCAGGTATTAGGTGTTGACGAACTGTTGCAGGGACGCGTATCCGGAGTGAATATAACGTCAGCATCCGGTGTACCGGGAAGTAAAAATCGGGTCAGTATCCGTGGAATCGGTTCAATTACCGCAGGTAACGAACCACTATATGTAATTGACGGAGTACCTATCAACAATACGTCAGGAGATACTGGTGCCTGGGGAGCACAATCAATGAACGGTCTAAATGATTTCAATCCCTCCGACGTAGAATCTATACAGATCTTGAAGGATGCAGCTTCCGCTGCTATTTACGGCTCACGTGCAACAAATGGTGTTATCCTGATAACAACTAAAAAAGGAAGCAAGGGACAGGCCAAAGTAAACATTGACACGAATGTTAGTTTCTCCAACCTGACCAGAACAGACAAACTGGATATGACCGACACTGATCTGTTTCTGGAAGTTCTGAACGAAGCTATCGACAACTATAATCTGCAAACCAACAGTACGCAGGCACGTATCGATAACCCTGCACCGGGAAAAGCACAGACAAACTGGCTCGACCTGGTACTTCGTACGGCTGTTACCTACACGACTACCGCGTCTGTGTCAGGCGGAACAGATAAAACGAATTATTACTTGTCCGCCAATTACAAACACAACGAAGGTGTAATTATCAACAATCAGCTCAAACGTTACAATTTGAAGGTTAATCTGGACACGGAAATCAAAAAGTGGCTCAAGGTAGGAACCGCCCTGAATTTAAGTTACTCGCGTAATAACCGCGTTCCCACCGGCTATAATATAGGAACCAGTGTCATTACCCGCGCCATCGAACAACGTCCATGGGATTCCCCTTATCGTCCCGACGGAGAATATGCTGTCGGAGGACAGGAGTTGGCCAACCATAACCCGATACAGGCTCTTAACGAAGAAGATGTATATATCGATAATTACCGTGCCCTCGGTTCACTCTATATGCTGTTTAACATAACGAAAGACTTGAACTTCAAAACCACACTCGGAGAGGATTTCAACTATACGGAAGAACACATTTATTACACAGCCGATCACCCCTATGGCAATAAAGTAGGAAAGCTTATTGACGGACGAAAATCTTATGCGAGTACTTTATGGGAAAACGTGCTCACTTATAAACATTCCTTTGAAGAAGATTTCTCTCTGGACGTCATGCTGGGGCATTCTATACAAAAGGATGTAACTTCCTCGGCCGCACAAACGGGTATCGGATTTCCCTCTCCTTCTTTTGACGTCAACTCTGTTGCTGCCGAATACTCGGATATAAGTACAGGACTTTCTTCATTCCTGCTCCAATCATTCTTCGGCCGTTTAAGTCTGAACTACAAGAACCGCTATTTACTAACGGGAACCATGCGTGCTGACGGTTCTTCCAAATTCATATCCAGCAATCGCTACGGATATTTCCCGTCTGTCAGCGCCGGTTGGAATTTGGGAGAAGAATCTTGGTGGAAATATCCACAAACCGATGTAAAGTTCCGCGCAAGCTGGGGTTGCACCGGTAATCAGGGAGGTATCGGCTCTTATGCTTATCAAGCATTAGCCGGTGGAGGGTACAACTATAACGGTGAGAACGGTTTAGGACTGACTACTGCAGGCAACCGCGATCTTAAATGGGAAAAAGCCCAACAAGCTGACGTCGGAGTAGACCTTTCTTTTTTCAGAGGTGCGATCACATTCACAGCAGATGCATTTATCAAAGATACCAAGGACTTGCTTTACCAAAAGCCAACTCCTGCTACATCGGGTTATACCAGCCAGGTATGTAATATCGGATCAATGCGTAATAAAGGACTCGAATTTACCTTAGGAGCCAACCTTAGCAAAGGTTCATTCTCATGGCATTCAGATTTCAATATCTCCTTTATCAGAAATAAACTGACTGCGCTTCTCGACAATAATGAGATATTGACAACCAGCTCGATGCACGCCCTTAAAGTCGGCGAACCGATAGGGTCCTTCTATATGATTAAGTGGAAAGGTATTTACCAGTCGGATGATGAAATTCCTGCCAAGATTTACGATCAGGGCGTAAGAGCAGGAGACTGTATTTACGAAGATGTGGATGGTAACGATGTCATAGACGAAAACGACAAACAGTTTGTCGGCTCGGCTAATCCAAAGTTCACCGGTGGTTTCAATAACACATTCAAGTACAAAGGCGTTGACTTGAGCCTGTTCTTTACATTTTCGTCAGGCAACAAGCTCTATGAACTGTGGACCGGAGGTTTACGAATGGGTAACGGTACATGGCCGATACTGAAATCATCTGCAGAATCCCGTTGGACGGGACCAGGCAGTACTAACGAAAATCCGCGTGCCATTTATGGTTATACGTGGAACTCAACCAAGTTTGTCAATACCCGAATGTTACACGATGCATCTTATATCCGTTGCCGTACAGCTTCTATTGGATATACCCTCCCAAAAAGTTGGATTAACCGGATACATATCGATAATCTACGCATATATTTCCAGGCAGATAACCTCTTCATATTAACGAAGTGGCCGTATCTGGATCCGGAAGTAAATGTAAGCCTCTCTGCAACCAATATGGGATATGATTATCTCTACCCATCCCAACCGCGTACGTTTACAATAGGTGTCAATCTTAAATTCTAACAGATATGAAGAATTTTATTATATCGTTATTAACAGTATTATTGGTGTTTGCCACTAGTTGCAACGAAATGGACCAATATCCGCATAATGCCGTATCCAGTGATAACCTCACCGAGGAGGATGCTCAATTACTGCTTACCGGACTCTACTTTTATATACAAAACAAACCAACAGTCAATGGTTATCTTACACAAGACATTGTCGGCGGAGATCTTGTCCGCGGCGGAGCGACAGGACTGAAAGATCCGGTATTATTGGTAAAAGACCTGGTTACCCCTGAAAGCGGTTTCGTCAGCGGACCGTGGGATGGATTTTATACTGCTCTCTACCAAGTAAATTCACTGATTGTCGCAGTTGACAAATTAGCAGCCAGCCAGTCACGAAACGAGATACTGGGAGTAGCCAGTTTCTTCCGTGGTCTGATTTATTATCACCTGGTTACCCGCTATGGAGAAGTTCCCATTCTCGAAGCTCCTTTCTCGGGAGACATCGCAGCATCTACCGAAACAGAAGGATGGAGTTTTGTAGAAAAGAATTTTCAGGTAGCAATAGATTATGCTCCTACTTTTTCCGACAAGTATTACGTCTCAAAACAAGCGGCAAAGGCTTTAATGGCAAGAACCAAACTTGCACAAGGCAAAATGACTGAAGCTGCCAAACTTGCTGAAGAAGTGATAGGTGATGCCAATTTCTCACTTGCCGACTTCGACCAGATCTTCCGTGGAAAAGCAAACCGAGAAGAAATATTCTCATTTGTCAATCTGCTCAATGAATCAAGCGTAAACTTGAGTGCTTCCCTCTATTCACGTGCTTCTGCCAATGGAGGTAGCTATACATATGCGCTGACGACAAAAGTGATGAATATGTTCGAACCGGATGATAAACGAACCGCCATATCAATTGATATGCAGGAAACAAATGAAGTCATTAATAAATATCCCGGTGGAGAGGTGACTACCGATCCGATCATTATTACCCGTTTGGGGGAAATGTACCTGATCAGTGCTGAAGCACAAGGACTTTCCAAAGGGCTTACCCGTTTGAATGAGCTTCGGAACTTTCGTGGTCTTCCTTCTGTACACCCTGCCACTGAAGAAGACTTCATAGATGCAATTCTCAATGAGAGACATACGGAACTACTGGCAGAAGGTTTCCGTTGGTTCGACCTTGTCCGCCTCAACCGCCTGGAAAGTGATCTCGGCTTTGAGCGCAAGTATAACAAATTACCTATTCCTGCCAAAGAAAGGTCTCTCAATAAACTTTTAAATCAAAATTCATATTGGGCTAACTAAAACAATGAAAATGATGAACTTATTAAAATACATGCAGATTCTGTCATTTGTATTACCAGTGGCTTTCTTAAGTTGCTCAAACGATACAATTGAAGACGTACATTATACCCCGCAAACAAAAATCGGTCAAAAACTATTAGCGGGTAGTGAAACAGTGGCACGTGTATATACCGATACCAGCTTTGTTGTTGCATTGGGAGTTACGGAAACAGATGTCCATTTTCAAAAGGCAGACAGCCGCTCTACTCATATATTTATAATCGACATTGATTTGAATGAACCAGGGGTTTCATTAGAAATAGGTATGCCGTATGATGCGGATGTACGCAACAACTTCCAGCGGCAGACACTAACAGAAATGGCAGATTACGCCGACCGTCCGTGGCACCGGGTAGCTGCCATGATTAATGCTGATTTTTGGGATGTCAGTACAATGGATATCAGGGGGCCCATTCATCGCAATGGAGTGATCTTAAAAAACTCATTCATCTTTAAAGAAACACTTCCCCAACAAGCTTTGAGTTTTATCGCGCTGACGAAAGACAACAAAATGGTAATTGCCGACTCTGTGGAGTATCGTGGTATGCAGTACAACCTCAAAGAAGTGACCGGGAGCGGAGTTATCGTGCTACGGGATGGAGAAATATCCGGCGCGACTTATCCAGGTATCGATCCGCGTACTTGTCTTGGATATTCAGATGATGGTCATGTCTACTTCATGGTGGCTGACGGACGTGTAGAGTTCTACTCATACGGACTTACTTATCCGGAAATGGGTTCAATAATGAAAGCATTAGGATGCTCATGGGCTGTGAACCTGGATGGTGGCGGTTCTACCCAAATGCTTATACGACATCCGATAGCGGATATATTCCAAATACGGAACCGGCCTTCTGATGGACAGGAGCGACCTGTCGTAAATACGTGGATGGTAACAGTCAATGAACCTTAAAAAGCAGAAAGTATGAAGAACTCAATATTTATTTTATCTATCCTATTTTGTTGCAACTTGTTCTGTGGATGTTCGGAATCGGACGAATCCGATTCCCGACAATTTCCTCCGAAACTCATTTCCATTATTCCGAAAGCTGGATCGACAGGAGGTACCGCAATTATTTCAGGAGTTCATTTTTCTGAAACAGCAATTGATAATGAGGTATTTATTAACGGAGTACAAGCGGAAATTATCGATGCAACCCAGAATCGTTTAGTGATTGCTCTTCCCAATAATCCGGAAGGTACTTATTCAATCAAAGTTAGTGTGAAAGGGGAAGTTGTAGAAGGACTCAAATTTACTTATGCAACACCTCAAGCTCCACCTGAACTTGCTGTATTACAGGTTATGCCCTCCTCTGCCTATGCAGGAGATTTAGTGACACTGATCGGTCAGTGTTTCAGCACAGTGGTATCAGAAAATCAGGTGACAATCAACGGAGTGACTGCTGAAGTTAAAGAGGCGACTTCCAGCCAACTCAAAATTATCATTCCCGACACCGAGGAAGGCAGTTACCCTATCCGTGTGAGAATTGGTACTAAAGAAGCTGAAAGCCCCCTGTTTACTTACCTTCACACAGTGACATTAACGACCTCTTCTCTAACCCCCGCACGTGGAAAAGCCGGAGAGGAAGTGGTGATTTCAGGAGAAGGATTTGGAACAACGGTCGAAGAGAACATGGTTTCCATAAACGGAAAGCAGGCAACCGTAAAAGTTGTAACCGCAACAACGCTAACCATTATTGCTCCGGAGAATCCTTCCGGTACCTATCCAGTCAAAGTTACTGTCGCAGATAAAACGGTAGAGAATCTAAGTTTCACCTACGAAGATTTATCTTACACAGTTGCAACAGTAGCAGGTAACTCCGCAACTACCTCTACTGACGGTAAGGGAACGGCTGCCTCTTTCAAATTCCCGCAGGGACTAGCTCTCGCACCCAATGGTGACATATGGATTGCCGAAAGAGGAAATAACGTCATCAGAAAAATGGATCAGGAATATAATGTTTCAACTGTTGCCAAAAGTGGCACCGTTACATTTAATGCTCCCTGGCAAGGTGGTTTCGATCTCTCGGGCATATATTATGTAGCCAATAAAGCTTTAAATAATATTATTAAGATTACACAGGAAGGCACTTGCTCTGTGTTCTCCACCGAAACAACCTTTAAAAGTCCGATGAGCGTCACTTTTGATAGTAATGGTAATATGTATATCGCGGACCGCGATAATAAGGCAGTAAAGAAAATAACATCCGGCGGTACTGTAACTAACTACGATATGTCTTCACTCAAAGCCGGTCCCAATTGTATGGCGGTAGATAAGAAGGGAAGAATTTTTGTAGGTACCGGCGGTACTTATCAGCTGCATATGTTCGATACGGACGGTACACTAAAAACTGTATTCGGAACTGGCGTAGTACCCACTGCCGCGACTTATTCTGATGGTGAACAGAACGACCTGTCAAAAGCAACCATGGGGGCAACATTCGGCATTGCATTCGGCCCGGATGAGGTACTTTATATCACCGATTATACAATGCATACCATACGTACGCTAACACCGGATGCAGAAGGCGACTATACGAAAGGAACATTAAAAACAATAGCCGGTATTCCGGGAACGAAAGGTAAAATTGATGGTTCTGCCCTGACAGCTACATTCAATTGCCCTGCAAGCGTACTGGTTTCGGATAAAGTATATATCGCTGATGAGCAAAACCATTTGATTCGTACCATAACAGTAAATAAATAAAAGACTATGAGAAAGATATACATACTACTGCTCGCCTGCCCACTCTTATCATTGTTTGTAGCCTGCAATGATAATGACTACAAAGCGTCAGTGACAGAGCTTAGGCTGGTCCTCGTGAAACCCACCAATGTTTATTCCGGTGAAATAGCTACAATACTGGGACGTAATTTCAGCACGGTGCCGGAAGAAAATGCTGTTTTCATCAACGACCAACAAGCAACCGTTATAGAAGCATTCAAGGACGAACTGAAAATAATATTACCTGAAATGGCTCCGGGAAAATATTCCATCCGCGTCAAATCCCCCTCGGGTGAATTGACAGGCCTCGAGCTCAATTATCTGAAAACACCCGATCAGGAATATATCGTTCAAACAATCGTTGGACAGAAGGGAGTATTCGAAATGACAGACGGAGTCGGTACGGAAGCCACAACCAAGCTTCCCACTGGTATCGCTTTTGCTCCGGATGGCAGTTTATGGTTTACAGAACGAGGATACAACTATATACGACGTATCTCTCCGGACTTCCTGGTCACTTCACTCCTCGATGTGGCAGTAGACGGTAGCAGTGCTATCTGGCAAGGTGGATTCGATTCGAAAGGAAACTATTATTTCATCGACAAAGGAAAAGGAATGTTACGGAAAATAGAAACCGGCAGTATGTCTGTTTCAACCATAGCATCCGAAATGAAGAGTCCAATGAATGTTACATTCGATGATGAAGATAACATATATGTATCGGCACGCGACAATAAGGCGATTTATAAATTCACACCTTCAGGTACAAAAACAACTTTCGCCACTCTTAACGTATCTCCCAACTATATTGTGTTCGACAAAAACAAGAATATGATTGTTGGTACTTCTAATGGGTATGTGTTGATTCAAATCAGTCCAGATGGCACGCAAAAAACAATTGCAGGAGACGGAGTAAAAGGACAAGAGTATTATGACGGAGAACCCGGTAATCCGCTTAGTGCAAAAGTGGGTGCTACTTTCGGGGTAGCTGCCGGTTCAGATGGATGCCTGTATCTTTCGGATAACACGTACAACTGCATCCGCAAACTAACTCCTGACGCAAATGGAGACTACTCGAAAGGAACGCTGGAAACCATCGCTGGTTCTGGGAAAGCAGGTTTCTCCGACGGAAAAGGACTGAAGGCTACCTTCAACCAACCGTATGAAATCATAATTACGGAGGACTGCAAAACAATGTATGTGGCAGGCGCCGTCAATTACCTGATTCGCCGCATTACTGTCAAATAATAGCGAGCACCCGGGGCGATGCCCCGGGTGACTTTTACCATCATTAATGAATTCTATTAAGTTATGACGAAAAAACTTTTTTTCTTACTACCTATTCTGCTAACCGCATTTTCCATCAGCGCACAAACAAGGACTGATAAACTTTTGAAAAATCTACATGATAATGAATCGAAGTATATCTTTGTTATCGCTCATAGAGGAGACTGGCGCAATGCGCCGGAAAACTCCCTGCAAAGTATCGAAAAAGCAATTGCAATGAAAGTTGATATGATAGAACTTGAGATACAACCGACTAAAGATGGCAACTTTATTTGTATGCACGACGAAACTCTCGACCGTACTTCTACGGGAAAGGGACCGATAAAAGATTATACGACCGAGGAACTGAAAAAGTTCGTCCTACGCAGCGGCAACGGAATCAAGACCCGCCAACCAATCCCCACACTGAAAGAAGCATTAAATGTCTGTAAAGGCCGTATTCTTGTCAATATAGACAAAGGAGGTACTTACATAAAAGAAATTATGCCTATCATCCAGGAATGTGGAATGGAGAAACAGGTCATCATCAAAGGATACTATCCTGTAGAGAAAGTGAAAAAAGAGTATGGCTCCAATGAAAGCATGCTTTATATGCCTATCGTTAATTTATGGGATAAAGAAGCAGTTGCCACTATACAAACTTTTATCAAAAACTTTACCCCAATTGCTTACGAATTATGCTTCAAAGATGATGCAAATCCGAATCTAAAAATAATAGATGAAATCGCTAAATCAGGTAGTCGGATATGGATGAATACTTTATGGGATAGTCTATGTGGCGGACATGATGATGAAAATGCTCTATTGGAAAGTAAAGATAAACATTGGGGCTGGATGTTAAAGCATAAAGCAACAATGATACAAACAGACCGTCCACAAGAACTTATTCATTATTTGGAGGAAAAAGGATTGAGAGATCTGGAACAATCTTCTCTATAAGTCATTCGAAACATCTTATTTATTAAAGAAGTAGCGAGCTTCTTGTTTTCAGGAACAACTTAACACATTTGCAAAAAAAAGGTCAATTCACCCCCATGAATTGACCTTTATTTCTTCTTATTTCTTTCCGTTATTAGTCTCTAAACTTAATTTTCAGAATCTTGCTGATAGCAGGTTTATACTTCTTTAGCATCCGGTCGAATCCCAAATCGTTCGGATGAGTTCCGTCGATGGTTCCCTCGTGATCTGTTCCCAAGAAACGGTCTTCTTTAATGAAATACAGGTTCTTTACGCCTTTTTTACGCAGTACTTCTACTTGTTCAGCGATAGCCTCATTCTGTTGCTTTACATTCTCACGGGCTTTCTGATTAAAGTTTCCCGTTTCGCGTATCAATGTCTGTATGATAATAATAGGTGTATCCGGATGTTTTTCCCGCAAGGTCATTACAAAGTCAACAGCCCGTTCGGTAATCTCTTTGGGAGAAGGATTAGGAATACAATCCAAGATAAAAGCGTCTGCATCAATATCCGCTAACATCCCGGCAACTTCTTTCTCCATTTTTCCATTGCCACTCAACCCCAAATTTATGAAATTATATCCACTGCTACGGGATAAGCGGGCCGGATAGGCCATGCCCGGACGGCTGGCAGAAGCTCCCTGCAAAATACTGGATCCGTAGACTACTATTTTCTCTTTGAACGGATTTTCTCCTTTATGTATGTGAGCATCAGAAGAAACACCTATCTCCAGACTCTTCAACTCATCGTATAAAGGCAGATTATAACAAACATTCTTTCTCTTCGGTTCCCATATTATCGACAATCACTCTTTCCGTAGTCACACCACCCGGCATCCCTACTCCGGCAAATTGCCATTTCCCATCCCGTTTGATATACAAATCCAAGCCTTTCTGGGCTAGTCTGGTCAAGTTTGGCAATTGGTAATTGTCAGGAACAGTCCATTTAGCTTTTATCACCGGACTGTTCGTTGTGAAGGAAATAGCCAAACCCGCAGAGTTGGTGAATAGCTTCTTTACTGCAGGAGGCATCGTACAATACTTTGCTGTATCTACCCGATGGAAATATTCACCTTCGGTAGTCGCTTTTCCTACCAATAAAAGCTCTTGAGCCGGCATATAGGTAAAATTGCTCTTCTGCTGTCCGAATGTTGTAAGGGGAAACATTATCAGACCCAGGCAAATCCAGACATTTCGTGTTAAGTTTCTCATGGTTAGTTTAATATTAACAGTTTATTAATTGTCAGTATATCGTAGCAGTATCAAAAAGCTACTTATAAATCAGCGTTGATAAATACTCTTCTGCAAACATTTCATTGGCAACCTCCAGTAGTTGCTGTGCCGTTAACTCTTCAATACGCTTAAAAACAAGCTCGGATGATTCATATTTATGATAATGAAGGTATGTTTTCGCCATTCCCAGTGCATTATTCTCAAAGTTATCAGATGCCACTCCAATTTGTCCGATCAACTGCTTTTTCGCTGCTGCCAACTGGGAGGAAGTCATTTTCACATCACGCATCCGCTTCAGTTCCTTATAGGTCAGTTTCAAACAGGTATCCATATCATCTACATCCGTCCCGAAATAAATACAGAAAGCCCCTGTATCCGTGTAAGAGGTCAGATTGGATTCTACATTATAAACCAGTCCTCTACGCTCACGAAGGGACACATTGAGTTTACTATTCATTCCGGGACCTCCGAGGACATTGTTCAATAAATAGAGAGC
>UMDQ01007343.1_pt1 | contig 12899 bp, 6 predicted proteins | sample 1964531 | NCBI WGS metagenome assembly UMDQ01 (sample SAMEA4835998, study PRJEB28245) | human gut metagenome | biome: gut microbiome; material: fecal sample | place: Denmark | collected 2008
ACGATCACACAGCAGCTTGCAAGAAATATCTTTCTTGGCTATGAAAAGACGTACAGCCGTAAAATAAAAGAAATGTTTATTGCCGTAGCGTTAGAGCAGAAGTATACCAAGCAGGATATTCTTGAATTTTACCTGAATAATGTATACTTTGCAAACGGTTATTACGGAATAGAATCCGCTTCTGAAGCATATTTTGACAAGAAAGCAAAGGATTTATCGATTTCCCAGATTGCATTTTTATGCTCCATTCCGAACAGCCCGGGGCGCTACGATCCTTATAAACATAAAGATTCTACAATAAAGCGTCGTGACCGTATTTTAAAAAATATGTATGAGGACGGTTATATCAGCCAGAGCCAGTATGAGAAGTCTGTTGATGAAAATATAACGATCATGCCAAAGAAAGAAACAACGACGAATGACTATGCGGAGACGTATATTTTAAAATGTGCAACAGAAGCACTGATGAAAGAACAGGGCTTTGAATTTAAAACAACATTTTCTAGCACTTCAGAAAAAGAAAGCTATAACGATGAGTATGATGAACTGTATAATACATGCAAAAAAAGCTTATATTCCGCAGGGTATCGTATTTATACATCCATTAATATGGAGAAACAGAAACAGCTTCAGGATTCTGTATCCTCTCAGCTTTCCATGTTTACAGAAAAAACAGATGATGGTGTTTACAAAGTACAGGGTGCAGCCGTCTCTATTGATAACTCTACCGGAAAGGTGGCAGCAATCGTAGGAGGTCGTGAAGAAGATCAGGAAGGATATGGCTTAAACAGAGCATATCAGAGTTTCCGTCAGCCAGGAAGTGCGATAAAGCCTCTCCTCGTATACACACCGGCACTGGAAAAAGGCTACACACCAAACAGTACATTAGATGACAGCCGAATGACTGGAAACGATGCAGTATCCAACGCAGGATATTCCTATTCCGGCTCTATTTCCTTAAGAAGAGCGGTAGAGAAGTCCAGTAATGTAGCGACCTATCGTCTGTATGAAGAACTTGGAACCCGTACTTGTATGAAGTACTTAGAAGCATTGAACTTTAAAGGTCTTGATAAGAAAGATTATAAATATAATACAACCTGCCTTGGTGGATTTACAAACGGAACAACCGTTGTAGAAATGGCAGCAGGTTATGCTACGATTGCGAATGATGGAGAGTACCGTACACCAGACTGCATCATAAAAATAACCGATGCAAAAGGAAATGATATTGTACCGGAAGATACATCCAGCAAATCCGTATATTCCAGCAGCGCATCCAGAATGATGACAAGCGTTCTGCAAAGTTGTGTAACAGAATACGAAGGAACAGCCCATGTCTGTCAGTTAGATGTAGATATGCCGGCAGCCTGCAAGACAGGAACAACCAATAATTATGTAGATGGATGGCTCTGCGGCTACACACCATACTATACAACAGCAGTGTGGGTAGGAATGGATGTCTATAAATCCGTAGATAATTTAAAAGGAAATACTTATCCGGCAAGCATTTGGACGAACTACATGAATAAGATTCACCAGGGATTACCTCGCAAAGAATTTGAATCCTATTTGGGAGATACCGAAAGCACAACAGAAGCGACTACGGAATCTACTGAAGACGACACCGAAAGCACAACAGAAGCAACAACGGAAGCTATCGAAGATGATGACACAACATCTAACACAACAGAAGCCGATGATTCCGGCAGCGACTCCAACGATTATTATGATCAAGATGATTATAATAATGATGATAGCTATAATGATAATAACCATAATAATAACAATAATAATGGAAATAACAATAATGGAAACAATGACAGCTATGATAACGGCGATAGCGGAGACGGTGGTGTTGATAGCGGAAATGATAGCGATAGCGGAGAAAATAGCGATGGAGAAGAGGGCGAATAGACAGAAGATATTGAGCTGAATTGTAGTCAGTCTTCTAAAGAAAAAAGAATGGTTATAAGTTTGATTTTGTTTGGTTGCGCTAAACATTTCATTCTGCCCAGAAAAACAGGAACTTGGGAAAAATAAGTCCCAAGTTCCTATGGTCAGAATTCCACAGCGCAAAGGCACAAAATGCAATACTTATAACCATTCATTTTTCTTTACCATAGTATTCCTACAATTCAGCATAAAATTTTATCTCAGCGGCTGGCTGCTCTTAATAAGGAATTAGTATTTTAGTCTGAGGAAAAAAGAGGGGATTGTCCAGAAGTCTATGGTTTTCACTAGAATAAAAATCTCCAGAGGAGAATATTTTCCCACTGGATAATACCCTTATTCCCATCCAAGATTTAAATACTAATTTCCATCTGGAACCAAAGAACAGAGAACCAGAAATTTAAGATAGAAGAAAATGTGATGTCGGAGCCAGTAAAAATGCCGAACAGGCATTTTCTACGCCGCGATTATCTTCACATTTTCTTCTATCTTAAATTTCTGGTTTTCGTTTCTTTAGCCCCTCAAATAAATTCGTATTTAACCCCCATTCTCATCAACTGTGGATTTAGAATAGTCAGAAAAAAGAAACAATGCCATATCCCAGATGCGGCTTCGGAGCGTGTTTAAGATGCGAACGAGCATTTTAAACACAGCGACTACAGAGCAGATGGGATATGGCATTGTTTCTTTTTTCGTCTATACGAAATCTACAAATGATTATTTATCTTCTTTAATTGTATGGAACTGTTTATATTCCTCTAATCTCTTTGTAATTCTGTCATGAGGGTTTAAGATTGCACTGATAGAAGCCTCATGGTTGATAGAATCAATTAAGAGAGCAATGTACTTGGCAACATCACAGCTTACATACCATGGACGCTCAAAGAGGTCTGGGCGCTGGTAAGTACAGTTTGTAGTGATTACCTTATAAATAAGTCCTTCTTCGTAAGCTTTATCGAAAGATTCCAGTCCGTTAGTGAACATACCAAAAGTAGAGATGCAGAATACACGACGTGCCTTTCTTCTCTTTAACTCTCTTGCAACGTCTAACATACTTTCACCGGAAGAAATCATATCATCGATGATCATTACGTCCTTACCTTCAACAGAAGAACCTAAGAACTCGTGAGCAACGATCGGGTTACGTCCGTCAACGACAACAGAATAATCTCTTCTCTTATAGAACATTCCGATATCTACACCAAGAACGCTGGAGAAGTACATTGTACGGTTCATAGCACCTTCATCCGGGCTGATTACCATTAAATGTTCGTTATCAATCTCAAGATCGTTTGTAGAGCGAAGTAAAGCCTTGATGAACTGATAAGTAGGCATGATATTGTCAAAACCTTTCAGTGGGATCGCGTTCTGTACACGAGGGTCATGTGCATCAAATGTAAGAACGTTATCAACACCGATTGCTGTAAGTTCCTGCAATGCGTAAGCACAGTCTAAAGACTCTCTGGAGCTTCTCTTATGCTGACGGCTCTCATAAAGGAACGGCATGATAACAGTAATGCTCTTTGGCTTACCGGAAGCAGCGCCGATGATACGCTTAACATCTGCGTAAATATCATCAGGAGACATATGGTTTTCATGACCACATACTTTATATTTTAAACTATAATTAAGAACATCTGCAAGGATATAAAGATCTACGCCACGAACAGAATCGGAGATGAGTGCCTTTGCTTCACCGGTTCCGAAACGGGAACAGGTTGCATCGATAATATAAGTATCCTGCTCGTAATCTTTAAATACAACATTCTCTTTGTGTTCATGTTCACGCTCTTTACGCCAGTTTACAATATACTGGTCGATTCTCTTTCCAAGCTCTGCACAGCTAGGGTGAACAATAATTCCAAGCTTACCTACAGGAACGGTTGCAAATTTGCTATCATCTGGTCTCATGTGTTTTACTCCTTTAATCATATAATTATTATTATGTGAGATAAATCATATTACAATTCCTTTATAACATCCCTTCTCTTATTCGTCAAGGGAGGAGAAAGCCTTTTTAATGCGAATGTCTTCTCCGTAAATATGTAAAAGGGTGTAGGACTGTATGATTCTTGAAAAAACTCTTTCTGTGTAAGAACGGTTAATCTGTTCTAAAGAAAGATTTGTACTTATAATAGTAGATTTTTTATTGAGAATTCTTTCATTAATACATAAAAAAAGCTGAGAATTAATAAAAGAATTATTCAGCTCTGTACCGAGATCATCAATTATAAGAAGATCACAGTGTAAAAAGGCGGGAAGGGTCTGCGCATTATCTGTCCCGCGGCGAAATGTATAGTCGGCAAGCTGGTCAAAAAACTGATAGGCAGTCAGATAAATAACTCCTTTTCCACGACTCAGTAGCTCTCCGGCAATACAGTTCGAAAGAAATGTCTTTCCGACACCGGCATTCCCATAAATAAAAAGATTCTGTCCGGGACGGGAATCAAAACATTCGATAAAAGAACGGCTTACCGATAAAACATTTTCAATATTCTCGCGAGGAGAAAGTTGTTCTCTTCCGCTTCGCTGCGAAGAATAGTAATCTGTGCGGAAAGCGGAAAAACATTCGTTACCGGTAGAATCTTCAATATTAGACTGTCTGTAAAGAATCTCGCGAATCTTCTGCTGGAAACAATGACACTTTTTATCTCCGATATAGCCGGTATCCTTACATTCCGGGCAGTCATAGATCGGATCAAGATAATCTGCCGGATAATCATGAATCGCCAGCAGGTTGACCTTTTCCATGGAAAGATCGTAAATGGTACTCTGCAGCGACTTCTTAGCATCCGCATTCGATATCTTTTTCAGAAGCATCTCCTTTGCCTTTGCGACAGAAACATGAGCAATCTCCTCATCAATACGGCGAATCTCCGGAATAAGAGCATAGATTCGTTCTTTACGTTCCTGTTCCGCCATATAATTACGGCGGCGTACTGCATCATATTCATTCATAATATCCTGATATTGTCTGGTGGAAATACCCATAGTTACCTCCTGGTCTTATCAAGAAGACGAGATTCTAAATCGCTGTAATCATAAGTTCTTTGCTCAAAATTATGGAACTGATTTGCCGATGTATTGGATGTATTCTTCCTGGCAGCAGTGCCGGTCATTCCTTTACGTGTCTGTCCCTGCGCATATCCGGCAGAAGAAGCCGAGGCAGGAGAGGTCGCATTCGAAGAACGGTGTTTATCATCTAGATGCTTAATATCTGAAGTGCTTCTAACACCAAGACGCTTCCAGTCTTCTAAGATCTTATTCGCATATGGAAAACTTGCCTGGTGTGTGGCAAGCAGGGTTCGGCTACAAGCCTCAATAATAATATCAGTGCCAAGACCAAGAGAATTCCACTTCTTTATGTAGTCAAGCTCCGCTGAGCCAGGATCACGATTCGAAATGCCGAATGCCTTCATAATAGGAAAAACATTCTGTGAATATAATGTACTTTGCTCCTTTGCCTCCTGAACACTTGTGATGCCCTGCTGATACCAGTTGATCGCTACACTTTCGATATAACGGACACTCTTCTTTCCGCGGGAGACACAGTATTCGATCAGATACTCCATCAGATCAGAAGAAAAGTGAAGTTGGTCGTTAATGTAGCAGAAGCTATTCAGCTCTGATGTGGAAAATGGACGACCAATATAAGTTTCTGCCATATAAATCGTACGTTCAAGATCGGTATCCTTCATAGAATTCTCCATATCCGTAGGACTTAATGTAGTCTTCTCCGGTACAGAAGTAATCGTCGGTGAAGGAGTCGTCCCCTGTTGTGAAGAAGCCCCTTTTTGTGTCCCTGTAGAAGCCGCAGAAGCTGTCTTCTCCGGTACAGAAGGCTCGGTAGCCTGTAAAAGACCAGCTTTTTCCCAGTAGGAAAGCGCACGTAAAACATCTTTTCGTGTCAGTTCCAGATGATCCGCAAGATGATCCACATCTACGGGAAGCCCCATACCCTGCAGACGAAGAATCAGAAGATAAATCTTAACATATTCTCCATCCGCTTTTATCATATATTCATCAATAAATTTGTTTGGCAGAACAGTAACTTCATTCTGTACATTGTAAAGTAAAGTAATCTTATCGTTCATTATACCCCTTATTTCTTATTTCTATCATCTGTAGTTTATATATGTAGTCTGGTGATTATCTTGTGCTTCTGAGTATAGAATAGCACACCCACAACAAAAAATACAGTTTCAAATCTGGGGAGAATGTGGATAGAATTGGGGATAACTCCTGTATAAAACCTTGATAGATTGTGTGGATAGTTTTGTGGATAATGTGGATAACTTTGTGGATAGGTGGGTAAAACTCGATATTTTGGGGAGAAAACTGGTCAAAAAGGGTGATGAGTTCCAAGATATAGGTGTGAACTTACAAAAATACAATGTGGACAAAATGTAAACAACTTGGGGAAAACCTCGAAATTCCCTCAGAAAAAAATTTAAAATTGTGGATAATGTGGATAACTTTTCTGAGACTGTTTCTTTGTTTCACATTAGATATAAGATTAGATATAAATACAGTTTTCATTACATTATGCCCATTATTCGTGCAAAAGATAACTTTTTTTTTATTGATTGTGCTAAAATAAATTATATTTTTTAAACACGCTCTAGTGCTGACCAAGATGAGGGAGGAGTGAATAGTTGAACAAAAAGAAGGAACAGGAGCTTGTATGTTTGACAGAACAATGTCTGAAAAGATATTGGGAAAAAGATTGTGAGGTGATGTTATCGTATTGTACAGATGATATATTGTGGACAGGCGCGGAACAGAAAGAATATATCATGGGAATTGAGGCGGTCAGGAAGAATTTTACCGAGCTAATGAATGTTATTCAGCCTTGTATTATCTCGAATGGAGAGTTTATAGTCGTTCAGAATACAGGAAATGCATGCACAGTTAGCGGCCGGTATCTGGTAGAAACATTACCTGAAGCGGATTACTTTCTTCAGGCAGAACAAAGATGTACTTTTGTATGGGAAAGAATTAACGATGAGCCTCGAATACGGCATATGCATGTTTCCAATCCCATAGGGGAGATGAAGATTGTGGAAGGAAGCCGTTTTGTTAACGAAATGGGGCGTATGGCAAAGAAATATATGGATGAAAAGATTCATGCAATAAATCGAAAAAAGATTGTAGTAGAAGGAATCAATGGAAAGGTATTCTTTATCAATGAGAGTCAGATTCTATATGTAGAAGCTAAGTTAAGGAATTGTGACATTTTCATGCAGAATGGGGAAGTAATACATGGAAAGAAGTCATTTGCAGATTTTGAGAAGAGCTTAGATGAATATTTTGTCAAAGTACACAGAAGTTATATCGTAAACATACAACATGTTACAGTAATACGGTTTTGTGAACTTATTATGAGTAATGGAAGGGTAATTCCTGTACCACAGAAAAAATATGCAAAAGTCAGAGAAGAATTGATGAGAAGGCATATTTAAGAGAAGGATAATTCACAAAATTATGAGAGTATGAATTATAAAGGGAGGTAGGCTATGAAATATAAAAATGCAATAATATCAACAGGAAAAGATATACTGATTGTGTTCATTTGTTTTTTCATTTTTATGTTTTTAAGTGGAGGCGGAACGCAGAATGTTTTAGCAGCAGAAGATGAAGTTACCATCACGCTCGATGCAAATGGAGGGAAAGCAGTTGAACCTGTAGTTTATAAGAAGACACAGTCTGAGATTGGAATTTTGCCGGAAACCACCCGGACGGGGTATGTATTTAATGGCTGGTGGACAAAGAACGGTGGAACATCTTCTTCAGATTCTGCATGGGGCGGAATCGTAAAGTTTAATGATACTTCTTTGCCGTCTTCCGACACAACATACTATGCCAGATGGACAGAGGATAAAGCTGAGAATAATAAACAAGATACTTATTTCTATGGAAAAACGGATGAGAAGGTAGACAAGGTTACATATAATTATGGATACATAAGTGATAGTACGGCGAGAGGAATTACTTATAACTATGGACACATAGAAAAAGCATCTGCCGGTACGTATAATTATGGTTATATTGATTGCCTTATATCTGGTTCTAGGACTCTTACATATAATTATGGAAAGATTACAGACAGTCAGAACAAGATTACATATAATTATGGAACTATAGAAAAGAACAATGCGTTAGTTGATACGAATTATAACATTATTGAAAATAATATAGGAACGATTAACCGCTATTCTTCGGATGTAACACTTAACGAGAACAGTGGGACGATTAATACATTGTCTAAGGGAAGTGTAAGGAAGAATACGGGAAAGATTAATGATGTAGATGACAAAAATGTTACTATTTATAATTATGCAGGAGGAACTGTAGGTAAAAGTGATAATGCATGGGGAGTCAGAGCCTGTACTGTCTGGAATATGGGTGGAATAGTACAAGGCTATAGCAGCTATGCAGACAATGTTAAAGTATATAATTTTGAGGGCGGAACCGTATCAAATCTGCGAAAAGGTTCTGTTATTTATAACCTTGGTGGAACTGTTACAGATTCCTCTACAGCACAGGTGATCAACTGTTATAAAGTAAATATCAACAGTTCTTTTGTAGAAACATGGAATGACAAATTTATTATCAATCCTGACACAGGTGAAGTGTGGCTGCCGGAAGGTGAGACAGGTACGTTTACTGTGAAAGATGGAACTCCTCAGCTCTATGTAACCGGTGCAACTCTTACAAAACAGAGTGATACAGCATATACGTTGTCTGATGCACAGGCGACTATTGTTGTTGATGATGTAGAGCCATTTACGATTACATATGACCTTAATGGTGGTACAGTTGATGGAAATCCGATGACTTATACAGAGAGGGATACGATTACTCTTAAGAATCCGACAAAAGAAAATTATGTTTTTGTTGGATGGACAGGTACGGATATTGAAGAACCTTCTGATAACGTGACGATTCAGAAAGGAAGTAAAGGAAACAGACAGTATACTGCGGTGTGGAAACAGGATTCTAATATTGTTATCCTTACCTTTGATGGTCAGAATGATACAAAAGACCAGCTTATGATCTATAACATACTTACTGGCGGAGATACGATTGGTAAGTTACCGGAAGTTACAAAGGAAGGATATCATTTCCTTGGCTGGTTTACAGCCAAAGAAGGCGGAACAGAGTTGACTGCTGCATCTAAGAAGCCACATAAAAATACAACGTATTATGCGCAATGGGCAATCGGAACTTATACCTATACGCTTGACCCAAATGGTGGAACACCGAATTCTACAACAAAAATCACTAAAGTCTATAAGGAGAATATTGGAATTCTTCCGATTATAAGTAAAGAGGGTTATATTTTTAATGGCTGGTGGTCACGTAATGATAAAGGAAACTGGGTATCTGCCCTTGAACCGAATTCTGCTATGGAAGGCCAGGACACAGCTTATTATGCAAGATGGACAAGGAAAATAGATACATATTCTGACACAACAGGCGTTTATCTTTATTCCCATTTTGAAGGCTCACTTAAAAAGAACACTGGTACAGTTGTAAATAACTTTGGTTTAATAGAAAGGAACGTTTCCACTGTAACAACAAACTATGGTGAAGTTGGTGCTACAGAAACTGCTATTTCTAATAACTATGGTCATGTAGGTACTGTAGAAGATAAGATTATTTCTAACAATGGTGTGGTAGATTTGGTAATAGATACTGCATCTATCCGATATAATAATAATATTGTAAAAGATAATCAGGGTATTCTTATTTACAACAATGGAAAGATCGAGAAGAACACCGGTGTTATTACTGAAAATAATAATTATATTGGAGAAAATACAGAAACTGTAAAGTTTAATGCAAAGGGTGCAGAAATTAATGTAAACAAGGGAATTATACGTGAAAACAAAGGCGTAGTTTATAATTATCCAGGTGGTATTGTTAAAAAGAATTCCGGTATCGTTTATAATTATGGTGGAATGGTATCAGAAGACAATACAGGTTCCGTTATAGAAAACTATTCTGTAAAAGTTGGAAAGGGAATAGAGAAATCTACTCTTGATAACGAAAGCTTTTTAGATATTGATGGTGCAAAATGGTTAGAAAAAACGAAAGGTATTGCAACACTCACTGTTGTCTGGGCGAAAGGTTATAATGCCAATGGCTATCATTTAGAAGCAGATGGATGTAAGGTTACAAAAAATACCAATGGCACTTATACATTATCTAAGATTACAAAGAATACAACAATTTTTGCTGTACCGACGACATTTACCATTACTTATAAGTCAGAAAATGGAAGTCTTCAAACGACAAATCCGGTGACTTACACTTGTGAGACAGAAGATATTACATTAGCTGCGCCATCTCGAGAAGGTTCTACTTTCCTTGGATGGACTGGAACAGATCTGGCAGGAACAACGAAAAATGTTACCATTAAGAAAGGCTCTTTTGGTGATCGTATTTATACTGCTGTATGGAATAACGAAAGCCAAACTGTTCAACAAGAAATATTTATTCTTCCAAAAGTTTTAGTAAAGGGTAAAGCTATACAAAAACTTTCCTGGAATAAAATAGATGAAGCAGATGGTTACTTTATTTATTCTTCCGTATCTGGAAAGAAAATGAAGAAAGTTTTCGATACCAGGAAGCGTGCTTCTAAGAAAAAAGCTAAGAAATCTACCGCAAAGTCTACTGGAGATAAAACAGTAACTTACACATTCAAAAAGAGAAAATCAGGTACGGTTTATCAGTATCAGATTCGTGCTTATAAGCTTGTAAATGGAAAGAAGAAAGTATTTTGTAAGAGTATGGTTGTTTACTCTGTTGCAAATAACCAGTCAGGAAAATTAACGAACGTTAAGAATATTAAACTCAAAAAGAAATCTTATACCCTTCAGGTTAAACAGACAGCAAAGATTAAGGCAAAATATACCGCTTATAAAAAGAATAAAAAGCTTTATTCTCGTGTAAAAACTTTCCGTTATATCAGCAGCAATACAAATGTTGCCACAGTTACAAAAGCGGGTAAGATCAAAGCAGTAAAAGCCGGTACATGTACAATCTATGTTCTTGCGCATAATGGAGTGAGAAAGGTAGTAAAGGTTACGGTAAGATAACGGTAATGGTTTTTGTTTATCATATTATTTATGCCTCTATATGATAAAAAATTAGTTTACCATCAAAAATAGCGGTCCCAGAAAATAGATTTTCTGGGACCGCTATTTTTTCTATAGCAACTGCGACTTAGCAGCTAAGAATTTATTTTTCAGCCAGAAGTTCCTCTCCGATTTCTACGACATTTCCTGCGCCCATCGTAATCAGGAGGTCATGTCCTTTTACGTGAGCCTTTACGAAATCTTTGATTTCTTCGAAGCTTGGGAAATAATGTACGTCCTGTCCATCTTCCTGTAAAAGCTTCATAACATCTCTAGAAGAAACTTCTCCGGTATCTACTTCTCTTGCGGCATAAATATCAGCTAAAATTACATGATCTGCCTGCTCTAAAGCTTTTGCAAACTCAGGGAGAAACGCCTTTGTACGGGTGTATGTATGAGGCTGGAAGATAACCCAGAGTTCATCATGCGGATAATCCTTTGCAGCAGATAAAGTAGCGCGGATTTCTGTTGGATGATGTGCATAATCGTCAATTACAGTTACATCGCCAAGAGAACCTTTGTATTCAAAACGACGGTGCGTACCGCCAAAGGATAAAAGACCTTTGCGGATCGTATCGAAAGGAAGACCGATTGCTTCTGTACATGCGATGGCAGCTAAAGAGTTCATAACATTGTGGCGGCCTTTTACTTTTAAAGTGATACGGCCTTTTTCCTGTCCATGTGCGATAAGGTTATAAGAAGCATTTCCCTCTTTATCAAATGTAATATCTGCTGCAGTGTAATCATTGTCAGGGTTTAAACCAAAAGTAACGTGCTTCTGGCTAAGACCGTTTAAGATGAAGTCTGTGTGGTCCATATCTCCGTTAATAATGATAAGTCCGTCTTTTGCAGTCTGAGAAGCGAACTTATGGAAAGAATTCTTAATATCTTCAATATCCTTAAAGAAATCCATATGGTCTTCTTCTACATTTAAGATAATAGAATATAATGGATAAAATTCAAGGAAACTGTTCGTATATTCACATGCTTCCGTAAGGAAGAGGTCAGAATGGCCGACACGAATATTTCCGCCGATACGGTCTAACATACCTCCAACACTGACCGTAGGATCGGTATCTGCCTGAAGAAGAATGTGAGTAAGCATAGAAGTTGTTGTTGTCTTTCCATGTGTTCCGGCAACGGCGATAGACTTCGCAAAGTTTGCCATGATCTGTCCAAGGAGAGCTGCGCGAGTCATCATAGGGATTCCTTTATTCTTTGCAGCAGCAAATTCTTCGTTAGATTCGTGAATAGCAGCAGTATAAACAACAAGATCGATATCATCGGTAATATTCTTTGATTTCTGTCCGATAACAACCTTTGCACCTGTTTCTTCAAGATGCTTTGTCATGTCGGAAGCCTGCATATCAGAACCAGTAACTGTGAAATGTCTGTTTAATAAAATTTCGGCAAGACCGCTCATGCTGATGCCGCCAATACCGATAAAATGAACATGAATCGGCTTTTGAAAATCAATTGTATACATATTTACCTCCAGTGCCACAAGATGTGTCTCAGAAAATCCGTCATATAGGACTTAGTGAGTACATATAAATAAATATGGCGAAAAAAATCAGTTTAATTATTAAAAAGTCGTTTATAGTATAGCGCACAGATAAACGAGATTCAAGAAAGAATTGCGATACTTAAGGTCTCTTCTGTACACATCTTATAGTAAGGGTACCAGGGTATCTTGAAAAATCCCCAAAACAGCCAGTAATAGGGCACTTTTCATTATAATGTCCTATTGTTTTCGTGGGATTTCTACATTTGAATGTAAAAGATAACCATATGAACAATACAAAA
>UMDQ01051570.1_pt1 | contig 12836 bp, 12 predicted proteins | sample 1964531 | NCBI WGS metagenome assembly UMDQ01 (sample SAMEA4835998, study PRJEB28245) | human gut metagenome | biome: gut microbiome; material: fecal sample | place: Denmark | collected 2008
TCTGCTCCACAGGGAACTTTCCCCGCTTCTGCCTCCTGCATCTTCGAATTACTTTCTCATAATGATCTCGTCTCTTCCCGGACCATTGGAAACCATCGTGATCGGCACTCCGATCTCCTCCTCGATGGTCTCGATATACTTCTTACAGTTCTCCGGAAGATCCTCGTAGTTCTTGATTCCGCGGATCTCGCATTTCCAGCCCGGAAGAGTCTTGTATACCGGTTTTGCTTTCTCAAGCTCCGGAGTTGTCGGGAAGTCTTTTGTTACCTTTCCATCGATCTCATAGCCTACGCAGATATGAAGCTCGTCAAGATATCCTAAAACGTCGAGAACCGTGAGGGCAACCTCTGTGGATCCCTGGATCTGTACGCCATATCTTGATGCGACTGCATCGAACCATCCCATTCTTCTCGGACGGCCTGTCGTCGCACCGAACTCACCGCCGTCACCGCCGCGGCATCTTAACTCGTCTGCCTCTTCACCGAAGATCTCGCTGACAAACGCACCTGCGCCTACTGCGCTGGAGTAAGCCTTAACGACTGTTGTGATGTTCTTGATCTCGTACGGCGGGATGCCTGCGCCGATCGCGCCGTATGCAGCCAGTGTGGAGGAAGAAGTAACCATCGGGTAGATACCGTGATCCGGATCCTTTAAGGAACCGAGCTGACCCTCTAAAAGGACATTCTTTCCTGCCTTGATCGCATCGCGAAGGTATTTGGATGTGTCGCATACATACGGAGCGACCATCTCCTTGTACTCCATAAGTGTATTGAAGATCTCCTTCGGATCAAGGGCCGGCTGATGATATAAATGCTCTAACATCACATTTTTCAGTGTGCAGACGTTTTCGATCTTATCCATCAGTTCCTTCTCATCACCGAATAACTCGTTGACCTGGAAACCGATCTTTGCGTATTTATCAGAATAGAACGGAGCAATTCCGGACTTTGTGGAGCCGAAAGACTTACCTGCCAGACGCGCTTCCTCATAAGTATCAAATAAAATGTGGTACGGCATTAAGATCTGTGCTCTGTCGGACACAAGGATCTTCGGCATTGGAACGCCCTGGCTTGTCAGGTCGTTTAACTCATTTACAAGGAACGGGATGTTTAATGCCACACCGTTTCCGATGATGCTTGTTGTATGATTATAGAATACACCTGACGGAAGAAGATGAAGGGCAAATTTTCCGTAATTGTTGATAATTGTGTGACCAGCGTTGCTGCCGCCCTGGAAACGGACAATAATGTCGGATTCCTTTGCAAGCATATCTGTGATCTTACCTTTTCCCTCATCGCCCCAGTTGGCGCCTACGATTGCTCTAACCATGTTCTAATATCCTCCTTTGGACGTTTAAACGGAATGCGCGTTCCGCATCCCGGCGTCTTACGCGGTTGTACGTGTCATACTCATGACACTCCCATAGTTTACAACAAAATTATCCATAAGTAAAGACAATATTTATTATGAAGTCCATAATGTCTAATTATGGTTACAGCACACGGGCACTCCATGCCCGCGTACTGTAACAGGATTTTGCCGATGCTTCGCATTCCGAATCGGCAAAATCCGCGGCCATAACAGTATCTTACGGAATTTTCAGTTCAGAAAATTCCTACCCATGAAAAGTAACTAATTATGCACTGCAATTCATACAGGGCACGAACTGCAGTCGGAAAACATTTTATCCTATACTTTTTGTTCCCTTAAGACCTCTAAAAATCTCTCCCCTGCCGAGGAGATCGGCATCTTTTTATCCGTCACGACACAGATCTCGCGCTCCGGCATCATCTCCCGGAAGGCGAGTTCGAAGAGCTCCCCGCTCTCGATCTTCCCCTTTGCGAACTCTTCCATCACGCAGCCGATCCCCATGTTCCGGATCGCGAACTGGACGATCATGTCACTGGTGGCCAGCTCAAACTCCGGTTCCAGAATGATCCCACGCTGTTCCAAAAAGCAGTCCATAAACTTTCTGGTACTCGTATCTTTTTCCAGAAAGATGCAGGGAAGTTGCTCCAGCTCCCCGTACTCCATTCTCTTTCCCTTCAATGTCCAAAACTTATTTCCAGCCACAAAGGTATTCCGGATCTTCTTCACCTCGAAGGATTCCACCTCCGGCCTTGCGTCAAATGGCGTGCTCACGACACCAAAATCGATCTTTCCTTCATACAGGGACTCGATCGTCTCCGGTGTCGGCGCGTTTGACACCATGACCTTGATATTCGGATAACGCTCATGGAAGGTCTCAAGATACGGGAGCAGGTAAAACTGCAGTGTCATATCGCTGGCACCGATCCTCACTTCTCCCATGTCCATATCCACAAGACGTTTTAACATCTCCTCACCGTCCATGAGGTTTTCCATCCCACGCTCCACATATGGATACAGAAGCTTTCCCTCTGTGGTGAGCCGCACACCCTTCTGGGTCCGAAGAAAAAGCTTTGTGTTCAGCGCTTTTTCCAGCTGCTTGATCGCCTGACTCGCCGCAGGCTGGGAAATGCAGAGCGCCTCTGCTGCAGCGGTAATGCTGCCGAGGCGCCCTACATAGTAAAATACTTTATAATATTCCGTGCTGATGCTGCTCGCATGATCCATTATACGTTGATCTCCGCTTTCACTCCGAGAAGATCCGCGTTTTCTTTTAAGATCGGGCGGACAACCTCATCCAGGAACTCATCTACCTGCTTCGGTGCGCGTCCGACGTACTTCTTCGGATCCATCGTCTTCTTTAACTCATCAAGGCTTAAATTGAAGGACGGATCTGCCGCGATAAGCTCTAAGAGGTTGTTGTCCTTTCCTTCTACCTTCACATTCTTTCCTGCTTCCATGGAAAGCTCGCGGATACGCTCGTGGAGCTCCTGTCTGTCTCCGCCGGCCTTTACCGCATCCATCATGATGTTCTCAGTAGCCATAAACGGAAGCTCGGCCATTAAATGCTTCTCGATCACCTTCGGATATACCACAAGACCATCCACAACATTCAAGTAGAGATCCAGAATACCGTCGATCGCAAGGAATCCTTCCGGAACGGAGAGACGCTTGTTCGCAGAGTCATCCAGGGTACGCTCGAACCACTGGGTGGAGGCAACAAGCATCGGGTTCATCATATCAGACATCACATAGTTCGCCAAGGATGCGATACGCTCACTTCTCATCGGGTTTCTCTTATATGCCATAGCGGAGGAACCGATCTGGTTCTTCTCAAACGGCTCTTCCACTTCTTTTAAGTGCTGGAGGAGACGGATATCGTTGGAGAACTTATGGGCGCTCTGGGCGATTCCGGCAAGAACGGAAAGCACACGGCTGTCGATCTTTCTGGAATATGTCTGACCGGATACCGGGTAGCACTGGGAGAATCCCATCTTTGCGGCGATCCGTCTGTCTGCCTCGCGGCACTTCTCATGATCCCCGTCAAAGAGCTCTAAGAAGCTTGCCTGAGTACCTGTAGTTCCCTTGGAACCGAGTAATTTCATGGAACCGATCACATGGTCAAGATCCTCAAGGTCAAGGCAGAGTTCCTGTAACCATAAGGTCGCACGCTTTCCTACGGTTGTCGGCTGGGCCGGCTGGAAATGTGTGAATGCCAGTGTCGGGAGCTCTTTATACTTATCAGCGAAATCAGAAAGCTCTTTCATCACATTGATGAGTTTTTTTCTGACAAGCTTTAATGCCTCCGTCATCAGGATGATGTCGGTGTTGTCTCCAACGTAGCAGGATGTGGCACCGAGGTGGATGATTCCCTTTGCCTTCGGGCACTGGAGTCCGTAAGCGTATACGTGGGACATCACATCGTGGCGAACAAGCTTCTCTCTCGCCTTCGCCTCCTCGAAGTTGATATCCTCAGCATGTGCCTTTAACTCTTCGATCTGCTCGTCTGTGATCGGAAGACCGAGTTCTTTTTCTGTCTCGGCTAATGCGATCCATAATTTTCTCCATGTGCGGAATTTCTTCTCCGGAGAGAAAATATACTGCATTTCCTTGCTTGCATATCGCTCAGAGAGCGGGCTCTGGTATCTGTCGTTCATGACAAAATCCTCTTTTCTAATTCAATGTTTTTCTAATTCAATATATTTTCACGAATTCTCCGTCAACTGCGGAGCTTTGTGGAACGTTGAATTTCCCTGATTATTTTTCATAACTTCCGCGGATGTCTTCTTCCGGCGGATCCACCGGATACTCTCCGGAGAAGCAGGCCGTACAGATCGGAAGTCCGTTTGCCATTTCACTTAAGCGTTCCATCTTTAAGTACGCTAACGAATCTGCTCCGATCACCTTGCAGATCTCATCCACGGTACGTTTGTGGGCGATGAGCTGCTCGCTGGACGGGATATCGGTTCCGAAATAGCACGGATAGAGGAACGGCGGCGCGGAAATTCTCATATGTACTTCCTTTGCTCCTGCCTCACGCAGCATATCCACGATCAGGTTGCTGGTGGTTCCGCGGACGATGGAGTCGTCAATCATAACGACGCGCTTTCCTTCCACGGCCTCTTTCAATACGTTTAATTTAATACGGACTGCAGACTCACGGCTGCTCTGGCCCGGCTTAATAAAGGTTCTTCCCACATAGGAGTTCTTTACAAAGGCCATCGCGTAAGGGATGCCGGATTCCATGGAATATCCGAGAGCTGCTGCGTTTCCGGACTCTGGAACGCCCACAACGATGTCTGCGTCCACCGGTGAATCCTTTGCGAGGCAGCGTCCTGCGTAGATTCTGGAGTGGTATACACCGACGCCGTCAAAGACGCTGTCCGGTCTTGCAAAGTAAATATATTCAAAAATACATCTTGCCTCTTTTTTCGGGTCATGCATCATGAGATTGGACTTGATTCCATCCTTATTGATCGTCACGATCTCGCCCGGAAGCACGTCGCGGACGAAGGTAGCACCGATCGTGTCAAGCGCGCATGTCTCGGAGGTCAGGATATAGGCATTATCACGCTTTCCGATACAGAGCGGCTTGAATCCCTGCGGGTCACGGGCACCGATGAGTTTTCTCGGGCTGCTGATCACAAGGGAATAGGCGCCCTTGATCTTCTTCATTGCGTTTGCCACGGCTTCCTCAGCGGCTCCCACCTTACAGCGCTCTCTCGCGATGTGGTAGGCAATAACCTCGGAGTCGATCGTGGTCTGGAAAATCGCTCCGTCGTAAGCGAGTTCTCTGCGAAGCTCCGGCGCATTGACAAGGTTTCCGTTGTGTGCCAGTGCCAGCGTTCCCTTCACATAATTTAAAACGAGCGGCTGTGTATTCTCGATGGTGCTGCTTCCGGCAGTCGAATACCGGACATGGCCGACACCGATGTTTCCCTTTAATTTTTCCAGCTTCTCTGACGTGAATACTTCGTTGCAGAGTCCCATCCCCTTACAGGCATTGACAACACCTTTCGGTCCGTATGTATCGCTCACCGCAATTCCGCAGCTCTCCTGTCCGCGGTGCTGTAATGCGAACAATCCGTAATAAATGGTTGATGCAACATCATTTCCGTCCAGATCGTACATTCCGAAAACGCCGCACTCCTCATGCAGCTCGTCTGTTCCCCAGTCTAAAGTAAGTGATTTCTCCATAAATGCTTTTCATCCTCTGATTTATAAGTTTTTGCGATAAAACAGCAGTGTTTCAGTAGAAATTATAATACATACCCTATGGAAAATCAAGAAGAAGTTCCTCTCTCAAGGAGTCCTGTGGACTTCTTTGTGAAACCAGAACAAATTTCCGGCACCTTTTTCGATCCCTATACCATAAATTTCCCCCTCCGTCTCAGAGGCGGTCCCATCTGGAATCCCTGTTTCAATATCCGGCACCAGGTATGTCTTCTCTGTCATCCTGGAGCACGCACAGGAATACGCGAGCCAGAGGAGTTCCAGCAGTAAAAGGATCCTCGCTGTCTTTACAGCAGCTCTTCTTATCTTTTCCCTTCGGTACCCGTGTCTCCACGGATGGTATGGATGGTACAGATAGCGGATGGCGTTCACTCCTTTCAAAATTCAGGCTGATACTTTTCCACGACTTTTGATAAGTTTTTTCAAGATGTACTCTTATTATATCTGTTTTCGCATATTTTCACAACAGGAAAACTTGTTATCGTTACATTTTAGTTGCTGTGACGGGTAGGAATTTTCTAAACTGAAAATTCCGTACAATACAGTGATAGCAGTGGATTTTGGTGATTTGGAGTGCGAAGCATCGGCAAAATCACGATGCAAAAGAAACAGGGAAATGATCTTCATACCCGTCCTGCAGATCATTTCCCCGCTGTCCTGTCTTTCCGGCTCTTTCTGCCGTGTTGAGTTTCATTCCCCGGCAGTCCTGGATTCCGGTCCGGATATTTAGTTTGCCTTGGTGGTCTCCCCAGCAGTGCCGTTCGCTCCCGCCGCAGTAGTTCCTGACATGCCGGTGACATCGTCCGTCAGGTTGTGGATGCCGTCACCCACGTCATCCACCATATCCCGGAGCACACCGCCACTCTCCCCGGCTGTCTGGGACGGCGCGTTCGTGCTCTGGTTTGTGCCGTTTGTCTGTCTCTCCATTGTGGTTCCCGCTCCCGCGCTCCCCGTATCCGGGGCTGTGGTCATATTATTTCCGTTCCCTCTTCCGCAGGCTGTGATGATTGCCGCGGTCATAATGAGAAGCGCGCATGCTCTGATCCATCTGATTTTTCCCATAAAAATAATCTCCTTTCTACGGCTATTATGTGCCATAGAAAGGAGAAGTATTTTGGAAAAAAATGTATAAAACTTTAACCTCTATCAACCGACCACATCAGCCATATCGTAAAGTCCTGCCGGCTTTCCTGCGAGGAATTTTGCAGCCTCCACAGCTCCCTTTGCGAAGATCTCGCGGGAATAAGCGGTGTGTGTGAAGGTGATGACCTCGTCGCGGCCCGCGAACATAATATCATGCTCACCGACGATGGTGCCGCCGCGCATTGCCTGGATTCCGATCTCCTTTGGATCTCTTGCGACACGCTCGGAGGAACGGTCATATTTATAATGATAGCTGTTGTCGAGGCTCTCATTGATGGCATCAGCAAGGGCGATGGCGGTTCCACTCGGGGCGTCGATCTTGCGGTTGTGGTGCTTCTCTAAGATCTCGATGTCAAATCCTGCTGCCGCAAGGACCGGAGCGACCTCTTTCAATGTCTTCATGAGAAGGTTGATTCCGATGGACATATTTGCGGAGCGAAGGACTGCGTCCACCTTGCTCGCCTCTTTCACATGGTTTAACTGGTCCTCGGAAAGTCCTGTGGTGCATAAAACCACAGGAACCTTCTTCGTCTCGCAGTAGTCCAACAGTCCGTCAACCGCCTTTGCGGTGGAAAAATCGATGATGACATCTGCCTCCGGGCATTCGTCGAGGGACTTAAATACCGGGTATCCGGCATAGTTTTCTGTGTTCATATCCACGCCTGCAACGATCTCGATCGCGTCATCCTTGGAAATAATGTCCGTGATCACATGACCCATCACGCCGTGGCAGCCATTCATAATTGCTCTGATCATGTTTTTCTCCTCGTATTTTATTACAGGATACCGAAATCCTGCATTGCTTTCTTTAATACTTCCTGGTGCTGCGGCTCCATCACTGTAAGTGGAAGTCTCGGCTCGCCTACGTTCTTGCCCATTAAGTTAAGCGCAGCTTTTACCGGAATCGGATTTACTTCGGAGAACAGGGCCTCGATCAGCGGCATTGCCTTTAACTGAATGCGTCTGCTGGCCTCGATATTGCCCTTGAAGAACTCTGCGCACATGTCATGTGTCTGCTTCGGAGCCACGTTGGAGAGAACGGAGATCACGCCCTTTCCGCCGAGAGCCAACATCGGAACGACCTGGTCATCGTTTCCGGAGTATACATCCACATATCCGCCGGAGAGCTGAAGGATCTTTGCTGCTGCGGAGAAGTTTCCACTCGCTTCCTTGACACCCACAATATTCTCCACATGCCTGCAGAGATCAACGATGGTCTCCGGTGCGATATTCACGCCTGTACGGCTCGGTACGTTGTAGAGGATCGCCGGGATCTTGATGGAGTTGGCGATCTTTGTGAAGTGGGCCTTTAAACCGTTCTGGGTCGCTTTATTATAGTACGGGGAAACTAAGAGAACGCCGTCTGCTCCTGCCTCTTCGGCCTCAACAGAAAGCTCAACTGCTGTCTGTGTGCAGTTGGAACCTGTTCCGGCAACCACCGGGATTCTTCCGTTTACGACCTCACATACGAAGCGGATCACCCGAATGTGCTCCTCCTCAGATGTTGTCGCGGACTCGCCTGTTGTTCCCATTGCTACGATACAGTCTGTTCCAGCCGCGATCTGTTCCTCGATCAGGCTTTCCAGTACTTCATAATTTACCGTTCCATTTTCCTTAAATGGCGTTACAAGTGCTACGCCGGCTCCTTCAAAAATAGCCATCATGCGTCCTCCTCTTTATTATGTAAAAATTAAATGTCTAAGATAGATTGCGCTCTTTTGCGGAACAAAGAATCCTGTTTCACAAAAAAAGGAGCTGAAATCAAATAAGATGTCAGCTCCCGGATCTTTCAGATTAAGCAGCCCTCCATCTTTTTTCTAAAGATGACAGTCATACGGTTCTTCGCCGCATGCCCAGAAACGGGAGCCTTAGGGATTCACTTCCTGTCTCTTCGGCGCCATCCCCTTTTCTCCGGCAGCCATTTCCCATTATCTGCCGGTCTACTCATGTCAGGCGCAACCTCTACTTATCATTTATGGTATCATCATTCCTGATGATTGTCAACGTCAATGTTTTCCATCCGTGAAATATCGGTTACATATTCTTCAATACCTTCCGGACACACGCGCCCGGTCATGACCAGCTCAGTCTCCTCATCTCTTGACTCAAGAAAACTCTGGAATTCTTCCTTCGAGATAATTCCCTGATCCACGATTCCAAGAATCTCATCCAGGATCAGGACATCGCACTCACCGGTCGTCATCACCTTTCTTGCGAAATTGAAGCCGTTTCGCATGTTCATCAGTTCCTCGTGCTTCTGATCTTCCGGAAGGTCCTCAAACCGCTCTTTGGAGTGCTCAAAACGGAAGAATTTGAGATCCGGCTCGAGACGCTTCAGGACGTCTGCCGCTCCTTCTCCCAGCATACCTTTCAAGAACTGTACCATAATGACCCTTTTTCCGCGGAAAACGCCCATCATTGCGTATCCCAATGCCGATGCGGATTTTCCGTATCCCGGTCCGCAGATCACACGGACTCTGTCACTTGCCATGATCATTCCCTCACTTTGTGTATACCGTTAGCTGAAGCTTTTTAAAGCTTCTATTATGCTATATTATCACATCTCTATCCTGTTTGCAAGAGATTTGCCTGTCTGTCAAAATTGCCCTCCCTGATGTCTTTAATATGTATTTCTACGACTCCGCATGATCCGCACATTCAAGCTTACTGACGGAGACTTCATAGGCCACACGCTTCTCGCACTCCGTCTCGCTGACCTTTTTCGTGTACTCCCTGCTCTGGACACGGCCCCAGATGAGGATCCTTGTTCCGACGCCAAATCCTGAGGCGTATCTGGCATTGCGGCCCCAGGCGATGCATGGGATATAGTCTGACTTGCCATACGGGCGGTTCACTGCTACTAAAAGGTCTGCGATCTCCCTTCCTAATGGCGTCTTCCGGTAGACCGGTTCTTTACAGATATATCCGTCCAGAAAGATCTGGTTCGTTTTCGTGTAGTCCGTGAACTCCTCCATAAAGCGGACCTCTCTGACAAACACGGACAATACCAGACGGTTCTTCGTCCCCTCGTGGCGGTTGTAGGACCGGAACTGACCGGAGGCCTCCATGGTGCAGCCCTGGTAATCCTTCGTCACATCGATCAGACGCTCTGATATCATAAGCGGAATAATGTCCGCCTGCTCACTCAAACGGTTCACGAGAAGATCCACAAGATAAAAGCCCTCCCCAAACACGGCATGGCTGAATGTGAATCCTGAAACGATCGTTCCAATTACGGTTACTTTGTTGTTTTCCATTCCTTTTTCTGTCATAGTATTTTCTCCTTTTTGATTGTTTTTTCCGCTATACGGCTTTTACCGTATATCTGTATGTAATTAGAACGGAAATTAGAACGGTTTTGTGTCATGTCTTTTCAGGTTTTTATCGACGGAAATCCCGGATTTTTTCGGTATTTCGGCATGATCTTCTATTTTTTCTCAATACAGTGGTGGCAGTGTTACTGTACACGGGTAGGAATTTTCTGAACTGAAAATTCCGTACAATACAGTGGTGGTAGTGGATTCTGCCGCATGCTGTTTTTTTACCACTCTTGTTATTTTTCTCTCTTCATGTTAATATTTTATGATGTTGAGGTCAAAAAGTCTTTTGACCTCTCTGATATAGAAAGAAAGGGCATGACCGACAGGATACCTCCTTCGCGGTTATGGAAAGGTCAGGATCTTATGCTTCGCCTGCTACTCTTCGGACGACAGGTCTATTTGAAATATTCTATGGACGAAATGTCCGTTTATGCCGCACAGGCCTCATTTTTCATCATCATGGCGGCGTTCCCGTTTTTTATGGTGCTTCTGGCCCTGATCCAGGTGGCCCCCATGATCCATGAGGCAGATCTTCTGCGTTTTCTGCTGCCTGCGATCCCGGGCCGGTTCCAGGGGCTTTTGATCTATCTCCTGGACAGCCTGCACTCCGATTCCCCGGCAACGCTGATCTCTGTGACTGCTCTTGCGGCGGTCTGGTCCGCGGCAAAGGGAATGCTCGGAATCGAAAAGGGCTTAAACCGGGTATTCGGCGTCACATCGCCGCGAAATTATATCCTTCGCAGGGTCCTCTGCAGCGTTTATACCCTGGCATTCTCCCTGATGTGTGTGACGAGCCTTGCGCTCCTCGTATTCGGAAGCTTCCTGCAGAAGATGCTGTTAAAATGGTTCCCGGCCCTGTCCTATCTCTCCGGGATGATCTCCCTGGGACGCGGACTTGTGATGTTTATCATGCTGATGATCTTTTTCACCGCCATCTACACGGCACTTCCGCACCGGAGGCTCTCGATCTGCGGCCAGATCCCGGGAGCCATGTTTTCCGCCGCCGGATGGGCACTCACTTCCCTGGCATTTTCCGTTTACTTCCGGTATTTCGGCACATACGCTGTCACGTACGGAAGTTTGACTGCGGTGATCCTTTTTATGCTGTGGCTTTATGTCTCGATCTGCATCCTGTTTGTGGGGGCGGAGATCAACTGGTTTTTGCTGTTTTATAAAGAAAAGATCATGTCGATAAAAGAAAACGGACTGCCCTGATCAGGCAGTCCATTTTCTTATAATCCGTAGATTCTTTTCGCATTTTCATAAAAGACCTTCCCCCACTTCTCCTCAGGAATCAGCCATTTTACGACTTCGATGTAGTCTCCGTAGTTGGCTAACGGCCAGTCTGTTCCGAACATGAACTTTTCATACTGGCTGCAGTAGGAGATCCAGGTCTTTAAGGCATCAAAATATCCTCTCTGCTGCTCTAAAAGCTTCGGGAAATCGATCTTCCCCTCCAGAAGGCCGGAGAGATCCGTCATCACGTTCTCATTTTTCTCCACGACAGCCGCCGCGTCCAGGAGCCACGGATTGCCGAAATGGCACATGACAAAGTTTACATCCGGATGACGGACTGCCGCCTCGTCCAAGGTCAGCGGATGACTGTATTTTAAGTAGGCGCGGGAACCAGCTGTCTGGCCCATGTGGATCGCCACAGGCTTTTTGTACGCCTTTGCGAGATCATAGAGCGGCTCGTACACCTCATCCGTCACATACATCTTGTTGTATCCGGGATAGAGTTTGATTCCGACACAGGTATCCCGCTTTAAGTTCTCCTCCACCTGGTCCAGGCTCTTCTTTTTGTCCTCGCTCACGAGAAAATCCCGGTCGATCCCCACACAGTACCTTAGGAACTCCGGGTAGGAATGATCCACCGGGTCCACGCCCCGGTTTCCCATGACGACTCCTCCCTCAATATTGTATTTCTGATAGACCGCCCTTAAGTCTTCCTCTGTATTTTTATGTTCCGCCCGCACCGCGATCTCCTGGAAGTAGGGATTTTCCGGCACAAAATGAAGATGTGCGTCGATGATCTTCATAGTCTCACTCCTTAAGTCAATATACAGGAAAAACCCCTGTTTTAAGGGGTTTTCCTCGGTTTACGGGGCCTAGAAGTATTTCTTGCTGCCCCACAGATTACACCGTTTCAGATCCAGATATTCGTGATAGGCTTTCTCCAGAATCTGCTTCTCATTTGAGAATTTCAGAAGGTGGTACGCCTCATAATATTTGTAATATCCGGAATCTACGAAGTATTCTTCGCGCTGTGGTTTACTGTAATAACTGTCCGCCATCATTAAATACCAGTGGACTTCCTTTTCCACCGTATCCTGAGGCGTGTTAAATGAATACTGGCTCTTTCCGATGTACTTAATGATCTGGGCCTGGACCCCGGTCTCCTCCTTCACCTCTCTGAGAGCCGTTTCTTTAAACTCTTCTCCTGCTTCCACAGTTCCTTTCGGTAAGACCCAGCCTTCGTACTTGTTTCTGTAGTTCTTATAGAGAACCAGGATCTTGCCGCGAAATATAACCACACCGCCGCAGCTCGTTGCTTCTATCATTGCAATTCCTCCTGACAGGCATTCAAGGGATTCCGCCCGAAAGCAGATTCCGCAGGTGTGTTTTTTACTGAGTTTAGTATACTTCTTTTTACCCGTGTTTGCAACCACGTTTTCACTCGCAGAAATTTCCATAATGTGTTACAGTACACGGGCACTCCATGCCCGCGCACTGTAACAGGATTTTGCCGATGCTTCGCATTCCGAATCGGCA
>UMDQ01015747.1_pt1 | contig 12792 bp, 9 predicted proteins | sample 1964531 | NCBI WGS metagenome assembly UMDQ01 (sample SAMEA4835998, study PRJEB28245) | human gut metagenome | biome: gut microbiome; material: fecal sample | place: Denmark | collected 2008
CATATACCATTAAAGAAGCCGAAGACAAGAACTGGAACGAAGAATGGGAGAAGAACTTCTTTCAACCCATCGTCATCGGTGACCGTTGCTGCATTCACAGCACGTTCCATAAAGACACCCCGAAGACTGAGTATGAAATTCTGATTAACCCGCAAATGGCTTTCGGCACAGGGCATCATGAAACGACCAGCTCTATAATCAGCGAACTGTTAGAAGCTGATCTGAAAGGAAAATCAGTCTTGGATATGGGATGCGGCACTTCTATTCTTGCCATCCTTGCCTCCATGCGCGGAGCCAATCCTGTGACAGCCATCGACATTGACGACTGGTGCGTCAATAATTCAAAAGACAACATTGCACTGAACCATATCCATAACATTACAGTGGAACTGGGAGATGCCAACTTGTTGAAAGGCCGCAAGCCGTTTGATGTAATTATTGCCAATATCAACCGGAATATTCTTCTGGCAGACCTGCCTCATTATGCCGCCTGTATGCATCCGGGTTCAGAAATATTTATGAGTGGATTTTATATGCAGGATATTCCTTTTATCCGCGAAAAAGCGGAAAGTCTGGGAATGGAGTTCGTACACCATCGGGAAAAGAACAACTGGGCAGCTGTGAAGTTCATCATGAAATAATACCATTTTTAAGTATGAAAAAGACTTGATAAAGACAGGATTACCACCAATCACACAGGATTTACATTGATTTATTCGAGGACAAAAGAACGGATTTTCTCTCTTTTGTCCTTTTGTTCTTCTTACCTGAAAATTAGAACCGGAATCAAGTGGTGACAAACGCACGTAGGACGCTGCATTTTATCCAAAGTGACAACACGATCATATCGGTATACAATATTTATACAATCTCCTTTCCGAAAGGAGTAAGTGCCAAGCCCGCCAGCTTGAAATGTTGCAGTCCGAATGGAATACCGATAACAGTGATGCAAAGCAACACCCCGAATGCCAAATGAGAGAGGCTGATCCAGATTCCACCTACAAGTATCCAGATGATATTCATCAACACACTGAGACATCCGCCATCACCGGGACAACTGCGTATTTCCCGCCCAAAAGGGCAAAGAGCCAGCATAGACAACTTCAAAGTCTGGAAACCGAAAGGAATGCCGACGATAGTGATCATCAGCAACAGGCTGGAAACAATATATTCCACGCAGATCAGAAATCCGCCGCAAATCAGCCAAATAATATTGAGCAGTAAGTTCATAAAGCAAATATAGAGAAAGTTTTCGAAACCGCAGGCACAGTATCCTTTATTTCTTTATAGTCATTAATTGCAATTCCTCCAACGAACCGTTGAAAATATTCAAGTCCACCTTCTCACGAATGCCCGGCAACGTACCCACATCCGTATGCTGCCAGAATTTCCATTCTCCCCTGTATTCCACCGAGTCTACATAATAATGGGCTATCCAGTAAGGATAAGAATTGAAGACCGAATCATTCAGATAACGAGTTTTAAACTTATAAGAAGTATAAAGAATAGGCTTCACTTTGTAGTGCTGTTCTATTTTGTCAAGCCACAGTTTAAGGTCACGACGGAGCTGATTTTCGTCCTTGCCTCTCTTCTCGATATCGAGTACGGGAGGAAGGTCACCTGAATCCAGCTTTACGGAATTAATAAAGAAATCGGCCTGACGGATGGGATCTGTTTTCGGATTGTAAAAATGATAAGCCCCACGGATAAACCCATGTGTTTTCGCCGAATCAAAATTGGTGATAAAAGCCTTGTCCCCATAATCTCCTCCTTCCGAAGCTTTCATAAAGACAAAATGAATAGGAAATTTCCCCTGTCGGGTCTGAGTCAGCATTTTCCAGTCTATGTTTCCTTGATAATGGGAAACATCAATGCCATGCACCTGAAAACCCGAAGGCATACATACACCGTATGCTTTAAAGCCATAGCAAGGCTTCCAGCGATAAGAGTAAGGACGGATAAAGAAATAAAAGAAAGCGGCAAGGAATAAAAAAGCAATAAGCCCCGCAATGACATACCGAAGCCATGACGGCCTCTCTCTTTGCGGTTTCTTTTTCGCCTTCCGCTGTGTAGCCCGGCGGACAGGTTTCGCGGCTGCCTTCTTTTTAACGGGAGCAGGACGTGTGCTTTTCGCTCTTACCATTTTATCCTATTTAGCTGTTTTTACCTTTACCTATTCCCACATACTATGTAATAAAACCCATCGGGAGAATGGTTTTACAATCAGCCCCGATGGGTTTCCTTTATGCTTTATAGAAATAAGAAAGAATTATTTTCCTTGTTCCAACTGCAATGTCTTGGTTGCCTGGTCACAAACTTCTGTAGGACCGAAGTACTGGATAGGACCCGGATATACATAGTCTGTTTCAATAGCCCAACGTTCACGCTGTGCGGCAAACGCCTTGAAAGGAGCACCATCCAATTTTACCAACGCTTTCTGGATAACCGGTTTCATTTCACCGTGACGACGTTCCATGTTCATCATCATTGTGATAGGCACACCACCTGCAATCCATTCTTCGGCAGGAGCAGTAGTGTTACGTACAGAAGACATATAGCCGGTCTTACCGTTGGCAATCAACATAGAAGCGGTGTAACCCAACGAGTAGCAATAGTCAGCATCGAAGTTTGACGGAGCAGCGCAACGTCCTTCGTAACCGAAGAAGTGATGCTGAGCGGCAAATTTACCTACATACTTGCCTTCTTCCTTCCACTGAGCCAATTTAACGGCTACCATATCAGACAACAGCTTTTCTGTTTCAATCAATGATACCTGTACGTTTCCGTGCGGATCACGGTCCAAAGTAAGCTGACGTGCAACGCCTTCGGGCAGAGAAGCATAGATTTCCGAGTTTTCCTTAGAAAGCTTGGAGATGATATATTCACGTTGGTGAGATTTCTTGATCAATGCGAACTCTGATGCGTTAGCAGCCAGGAAGTCATTCAATTCAGCGATCAATCTCTTCATTGCGGGAATGAATTCGATCAAACCTTCAGGTATCAACACTGTACCGAAGTTATTACCTTGTGCAGCGCGGTTAGCCACTACCTGAGCAATGTAAGTAACCACATCATCCAATGACATGTTCTTCTCTTCTACTTCTTCTGAAACGATACATACGTTAGGTTGAACCTGCAAAGCACATTCCAAAGCGATATGAGAAGCCGAACGTCCCATCAGCTTGATAAAGTGCCAGTATTTGCGGGCAGAGTTACAGTCACGCTGAATGTTACCGATTACTTCAGAGTAAGTTTTACAAGCCGTATCAAAACCGAAAGAAGTTTCAATCATCTCGTTCTTCAAGTCACCGTCGATAGTCTTCGGACAACCGATTACCTGAACACCGCAGTTCTTCGCAGCATAGTATTCTGCCAATACACAAGCGTTCGTGTTTGAGTCGTCACCACCGATGATTACCAATGCCTTGATGCCTAATTCCTTGATGATTTCCAGACCTTTATCAAATTGTTCTTCCTTTTCCAGTTTGGTACGTCCCGAACCGATGATATCGAAACCACCGGTATTACGGTATTCGTCGATAATATCAGAAGTCAGTTCCATATAATTATGGTCTACCAAACCACCGGGGCCCAGAATGAAACCATACAGTTTGCTGTCTTTGTTCAATGACTTGACACCGTCGAACAAACCGGAAATAACATTGTGTCCGCCGGGAGCCTGTCCACCAGACAAAATGACACCTACATTGATAGCAGGCATATTGACAGCTTCGCCTTCAACGAACTGAATCAACGGCATACCGTAAGTGTTAGGGAACAAAGCCTTGATGGCTTCCTGGTCAGCAACAGACTGTGTAGGTTCGCCTTCCTTTACTTTTACAGCGCCTTTCAACGCTTTAGGAAGTTTGGGCTGATAAGCAGCTCTGGCAATTTGTAATGCACTTTTAGTCATATTCTATTATTCTATTTAAAGGTGTATAATTTCATTTAGTATTCTCGTGCAAATTTCGTTCTTTTTTCGCAAATATGAAAACGTATACAAATAAAAATGCTACCTTTACCGCGAATTTAGAATTATGTATTAACTTAAAACATTACATTTATGGCAAGTAGAAGAAATTTAAAGAAGAAAATAACCAATATAGCAAGTGATTTGTTTTTAGTCAGTTTGATGGAAGGTGTTAACCGTGAAGTGGTTTGCAACTCTGTACACAATGTGATCAAACTGATTACACGCATCAGCCACACCGAGCCGGGTAACGTAAAAGGATTCTACAAGAAATTGAACGAAGATCTGAACAAAGAAATCAAAGTGGTTGCAGACGAACTGACTAAAGCTACAAAAGCATAAGATTTAAGGAATGAAAAAAGCTATTTGTAGTTTTATCTACTACAAACTGTTGGGATGGAAGACCAAGGTGTCTGCTCCCGATTATGATAAATATATTATCTGTGCCGCCCCACATACCACCAATTGGGACTTATTCATAGGCAAACTGTTTATGGGAGCTATAGGCCGCGAAACTGGTTTTATGATGAAAAAGGACTGGTTCTTCTGGCCTCTAGGCCCTATTTTCCGCTGGATGGGAGGGATTCCCGTAGACCGTAGCCGCAAGACTTCATTGGTGGACCAGATGATCAAGATTGCCAAATCGAGTCAAAAATTCCATCTGGCTATCACTCCGGAAGGGACACGCAAAGCCAATCCCAACTGGAAAAAAGGATTCTATTATATTGCACAAGGGGCCGGTCTGCCTATTATTCTGGTAGCCATCGATTACGCAAAAAAGTGCATTACAGCCGAAAAGGTGATACATCCCAGCGGTGATTTGGACAAGGATATGCGTGAGATCAAGTTGTATTACAAGAATTTCAAAGGCAAATATCCTGAAAATTTCAGCATCGGGAAAGTAGAATAATCCCCGTCTGTTATAATTCTTTTTAAATAAGGGAACACTGATTATACGGATTAAAACAAAATCCGCATAATCAGTGTCATTGTATCTATTCTCTTACCACGCTCTCATCCCCATCCTCAAAATTATTCTTCTCTATCTTCACATTCCGGGTGTGAAGCAAGTGGAAACGAGTCTTATTATGATGGAAAGCCGGATAATCTGTATTCTGGCGGATCACATTGTTTTTAAAGACCAATCCGTCAATGGATTTTGCAAAAAGAACGGGGCGGTCAAAGGTTTCAAAATAGTTGTCTTCAATCACCACTCCTTTTTCTCCTTTTCCACCATGGAAATATTTCTTCTGATGCTCCAAATCGGGAATCTCAGGATAAATAGAGATAACAGCTTCCGTAAATTGGAACATATTAGTCAATGCATTGATAAAACGATTGTTACGAATCAGCACGTTCCGGCAAGCTCCCGTTTCAAACCAACCATTGCAATCACCACAAAGCAGAATAGCCGTCCCCGAAGTATGGTCAAACAGGTTACGCTCTACTACCGTTTTCAAAGGAGTGCTGAATAAAGTACCCCGTGCGCGATTATTACGAATGACATTATCCGCAAAATAAACTTCCGGACACCAAGACAGGTTTTCAATACCAAAGCCTTCTTTATCCGTAATCTCCGCATCCAAAGGTTCCGTAAAAATAATGCGGTATTCTTTCGCACCTTTCACCGTATCTTTATCGTTAGGCAGGATTTCTTTCACCCGGTTTTTTCCACCGGCCAGTTCCATGGTGACGGAACGTACAAATTGCACCTCATCTCCGTTCACTCCCCACTCGAACCCGTATGCTTGCGGATGCATGTATTGAGCAATCACTGTATGGTCATCAAGGCGTTGCTTGATTTTCAAATAAGTGCCGTGTACATTAATCGCATCATCCATCATTCCTTCATACAGCCCGTTTCGGGAATCAATCTTGCCTCTGCAACTGGAGAAATGAGTAGCATCCGCCTGCGTGGTAAAATAACGAGGATCCTTATCGCCACGAAGACAAACGCTGAATTCATCCAACGTGATATTTTCACATAACTGAGCCAATAATCCCATGCCTTCTGCATAATGCACTTTCACATTCTGCAAACAAGTATTTTTGTCACCGGACAAGAATATACCCGGAGCAGGACGATAATAAGTACGAAGTGCAACCACTGTCCCCGGTATCAACCGGGCGTCTTTCCACTGAGGAGCATGGTAGACACGTGGAGAAACTTCTTTCACCCCTTCCATAGGACACCATAAGTCACTAGTGCGGTATACCAGACGCTTTGTCTTTTCTTCAAAAGCAATCCCTCCCTGGGGAGCACTGGACCAGCCTTCGCCGTATGATTCAAAGAAGCCTTTCTCATTGATGCGACATTTCACCCATGCGGCAGGTTCAAAAGTAATTCCTTCCTCTCCACTTTTCAACACCTTGACCTGAGTAATGTGGGGAGTTTCAAAATCTATGCTGAAATTACGTAAAGTACAATCCTCTGAACGAAGCAGAGAAAGTGGAAGCATACGGCCATGAAAGATAAAATCGGCACCTTGTCCGTCCACGGTCAGCCCCTTCCAATCCTCCAGAGGAAAACCTACCGTTTTCGGATTATCCTGGTCATGGTTGGAAATATAATACTCACGGACAGCCGCCCCTTCAGGGTGGAAATCGTAACGTCCGGATTCAAAAAGCAGGGTGACCTTATCGCCGGAAGCGACTTGAGTCTTGATGTCTTGTAACGCCTTCTGCAATTTAGCTGAAAGATTCTCGTGTGTGTCCGGTACCAGACCATAATTTCGCATTTCGACTACTTTACTTCCGGCAAAAGCGGAAACAGCGAGCCATACGAAGCAGAAATTAAAGATAATTCGTTTCATTTAGGTTCATTATAGGTTAGTTAGAATGACAAAACTAACAAAAATTCCTAACTTCGCAACCATAAATAAAGAAGAAAACAACATGAAAAAGATATTTTTGTCCTTCCTGCTGGTGATGGTAGGAATATCGCACACTTTGGCACAAGGGTTAGACGCTAATGTGGAACAACGTCTAAAAGATTTCTTCACCCAATATGAAACATCTTACGCCAACATAGGCAAGTGCAAGTTAGACCGTTATGAAGTCAATCATAACCAAAAGAAACTGGACGTATATGCCAGTTCCAGCTTCGGCTACCAACCGTTCACACCCGAAAACACGGAAGCCATCTACCGGTTACTCAAACAAAGCTTACCCGGCCCTGTAAATTATTACGATATAACCATTTATGCCGATGGAAAATCCATCGAAGACCTGGTTCCCAACTATCTGAGAAAGAAACAGGACAAAAGCCGCTTATGGCAACGGACAGATTATAAAGGTAATCCATGGGTAAAAAATAATTCCCGCCCCTTTACTGCCAGCAAAGGATTAGAAGGCAGACACATCGCCCTTTGGCAAAGCCACGGAAAATATTATAAGAATGACAAAGGATGTTGGGAATGGCAACGTCCACGCTTGTTCTGTACCACAGAGGATTTGTTCACCCAATCATTCGTCATACCTTATATTATACCCATGCTGGAAAATGCAGGAGCCATAGTGTATACTCCCCGTGAACGTGACTGGCAGCGCAATGAAGTGATTGTGGATAATGACATTCATCCCCAAGGTTGCATCTATCAGGAGATAAAAAGCCGGAAAGGTAAATGGAAAACCGCCCCCACCCCGGCATTCGCTCAAAAACGGTTGATTTACAGGGACGGACAAAATCCTTTTGAAGAAGGTACAGCCCGCTTTGCCTCCACCGAGAAAAAACCGGAAAAAGCCTTTGCACAATGGATTCCCCGTATTCCCGAAACAGGAAAATATGCCGTCTATGTGACTTATCAGACTTTACCCGGAAGTGTGAGTGACGCCAAATATCTGGTTTTCCATAAAGGGGGTGTCACTGAATTTCTAGTCAATCAACAAATAGGGGGAGGCACCTGGGTTTATCTGGGCACTTTCGAGTTTGATAAAGGGACCAACGATTACGGCATGGTGGTATTAAGTAATGAGAGTAGACAAAAAGGAGTGGTATGCGCCGATGCTGTCCGTTTTGGCGGAGGAATGGGAAACATATTGCGCGGTGGAAAAACCAGCGGCCTGCCCCGCTACCTGGAAGGGGCACGCTACGCCGCACAATGGTCGGGCTTTCCCTATCCGGTTTACAGTCCCAGTGAAAGTAAGAATGACTATACCGACGATATAAACGCCCGCAGCCGGATAATCAATTATCTCAGCGGAAATTCTGTGTACAATCCAAAGGAGAAGGGACTGGGCGTTCCTTTTGAAATGACCTTGGGAGTGCACAGCGATGCAGGTTTTTCCAAAGAAGATGATTTAGTAGGCACGCTGGGTATTTATACCACCGATTATAATAACGGTGAACTGAATGCCGGCATCTCCCGTTATGCTTCCCGTGATTTGGCAGATATGGTCTTGACCGGCCTGCAACGGGATATCTCCGCCCAATTCGGTATCCGGTGGCAACGTCGCAGCCTGTGGAACCGCAATTACAGCGAAACTCGTCTGCCTGCCGTTCCCTCGATGATTCTGGAACTCCTCTCCCATCAGAACTTTGCCGATTTGAAACTAGGACACGATCCGCGTTTCAAGTTTACCGTAGGGCGTTCTGTTTACAAATCTGTACTAAAATATCTGAGTACCATGCATGGAACGGATTATGTAGTCCAACCTTTACCGGTAAGTAATTTTGCCATTCATCCCGGAAGCAGAAAAAACACCTTCCGACTAACTTGGCAAGCGGTAGACGATCCGTTGGAACCGACTGCCAAAGCACAACAATACATCGTCTACACCCGCCTGGGACATGGTGGATTTGATAATGGAACGTTAGTACGCGGTACTGAATATATCTTCGAAGCCGAACCGGGACTGGTATATAGTTTTAAAGTTACCGCAGTCAACAAGGGGGGAGAAAGTTTTCCTTCCGAAATCCTGTCAGCCTATCAGGCAAAGAAAAGCAAAGGAACAATCTTGATAGTCAATGGATTCGACCGTCTGAGCGGACCTGCTACCGTAGAATCTCCTTTCTTGCAAGGCTTTGATTTGAATACGGATCCGGGGATACCTTATATAAATACGCCCGCCTTCTGCGGAACGCAACAAAGCTTCGACCGTAGCCGCATAGGGCGGGAAACCAAAGACGGGCTGGGGTATAGCGGCAGCGAGCTGGAAGGAAGGTTGATAGCCGGAAATACTTTCGACTATCCGTTCATTCATGGTAAAGCTATCCAGGCAACCGGAGGGTACTCTTTTGTGTCGTGTAGTGATGAAGCCGTTGAAAATGGTTTTGTCCGGCTGGCAGATTACCCCATTGCAGACCTGATATTCGGAGCCGACAGACGTCCCTTCTCCAACACCCTACAGCAGCTGATCACCTCCTACTGCCAAAAAGGCGGCAACCTGATACTCAGCGGTTCATATATAGGAAGTAACATGAACAGTCCCACAGCACTGAACTTCACCGAAAACATATTGAAATATAGTTTCGGAGGCAGTATGCTCAACTCCACTTCGGGAGAAATATACGGAGCCGGCACCCGTTTCAATATCCCCCGTACCATCAATGAACAAACCTATGCCGTACCCGCTCCCGACTGTCTGACTCCGGTGGCTCCGGCTTACTCTGCTTTCGTTTACAATCCGGGAAATTATAGTGCCGGCATTGCCTACAAAGGTACTTATCGTACCTTCGTTCTAGGCTTCCCTTTTGAAAGCATTCAAGGAGTGAAGGAAAGAGCACGGGTAATGAGTGCTATTCTGGGCTTCTTCGGCAGCAAGTGATATTTTTAAACGAAAATAAAAGAACAAATAAGAGGTTATTTCATAAAAACGCCTAACTTTGTCCGTATAAACCATTAAAATTAAACGACTATGTACACTATACAGACTAACGCCTCTGGCACACGTAGCATGGAAATCTCAGAAGAGAACCTGCAAACTATTGAGAAATATGCTTTATTTCAGCATCTAATAGATAGCAACGGTATCGTGGACGAGTCGGTACTGGACAAACTGAAGCTGAATATCCGCTCACTGATAACCAGTGAGGAAGGAAATAATAAAGAATTGCTCGACCTTTGCATTGATGTAATTTATCATAATAATATGAAAGCTTTCGGACTTCATCAACTTATTCTGCTTTATATCCAATGGGAGAAGGAGAAAAATAAGGATGAAGAAGAGATATAACTAACTTATCTCTGTAGCAAAATAAAAAACAATACGTATCATTGAAAGAATACAAACTTACAGACTGGTTGCCGACAACCAAGAAAGAAGTGGAAATGCGTGGGTGGAAAGAACTGGACGTTATCTTGTTCAGCGGTGACGCCTATGTAGATCATCCTTCATTCGGTCCGGCAGTGATTGGAAGATTATTAGAGGCACAAGGCTTAAAAGTAGCTATTGTGCCTCAACCTAACTGGCGTGACGACCTGCGCGACTTTAAGAAGCTGGGACGTCCACGCCTCTTTTTCGGTGTGTCCGCCGGATGCATGGACAGCATGGTAAACAAATACACTGCCAACAAGCGTTTGCGCAGCGAGGATGCTTATACTCCCGACGGCCGCCACGACATGCGTCCCGAATACCCCAGCATCGTTTATACACAGATTTTAAAAAAAATCTATCCCGATGTACCTGTCATTTTGGGAGGTATAGAGGCATCTTTGCGTCGTGTCAGTCATTACGACTATTGGCAAGACTGTCTGCGTAAATCAATCCTGATAGATTCAGGAGCCGATTTATTGATCTATGGAATGGGCGAGAAGCCGATTACGGAACTTTGCAAGAGAATGAAGACATTGGCGGACGCCGTCGGACAGCCCCATGAATCTGCTCCTGCAGAAAGTCTTCCGGTTCCACATGATATTTTGCAAACAGCCTACATAACCCGTAAGGGCGAACCCATGCGCCCGTCTGATGACACTCAGGAAAAGCCCGATATCGTGCTTCATTCTCATGAAACATGCCTGAAAGATAAAAAGAAACAAGCCGAAAACTTCCGCTTCATTGAAGAGGAAAGCAATAAATACGAAGCCTCCCGCATCTTGCAAGATGTAGGTAACAAAACGGTAGTAGTCAATCCGCCTTATCCTCCAATGACACAAGGAGAGCTGGATCGTTCTTTTGATTTGCCGTATACGCGTATGCCTCATCCCAAGTATAAGGGAAAACGTATCCCGGCGTTTGATATGATTAAATTCTCAGTTAATCTGCACCGTGGTTGTTTTGGAGGATGTGCCTTCTGTACCATTTCCGCCCATCAGGGAAAATTCATTGTAAGCCGAAGCAAGGAAAGTATCTTGAAAGAGGTGAAAGCCATAACAGAAATGCCAGACTTCAAAGGCTATCTGAGCGACTTGGGAGGGCCTAGCGCCAACATGTACGCTATGCGCGGTAAAGAAGAAAAAATATGCCGCCGCTGCAAACGCCCGTCATGTATCCATCCCAAAGTATGTCCCAATTTGAACACGGATCACCGTCCTTTATTGGATATTTACCATTCGGTAGACGCACTTCCCGGTATCAAGAAAAGCTTTATCGGAAGCGGTGTACGCTATGACCTGTTACAATATCAGAGTAAGGATCCGGCAGTAAACCGCAGTACGGCTGAATATACCCGCGAACTGATAGCCAATCATGTCAGCGGGCGTTTGAAAGTGGCTCCGGAACACACCAGCGACCCAGTGCTGCAAATCATGAGGAAACCTTCGTTTTCGCAATTTTATGACTTCAAAAAGACTTTCGACAAAATAAATAAGGAATTGAATATGCGACAGCAGATTATACCTTATTTTATAAGCAGCCATCCAGGATGTACGGAAGAAGATATGGCAGAACTGGCAGTGATCACCAAGAAATTGGATTTCCATCTGGAACAGGTGCAGGATTTCACCCCTACCCCAATGACTGTAGCTACTGAAGCCTGGTACACAGGTTATCATCCATATACGTTACAACCGGTTTTCTCTGCCAAATCACAAAAAGAGAAACTGGCTCAACGGATGTTCTTTTTTTGGTATAAACCCGAAGAACGGCGTGCCATCATCAACGAATTGCGTAAAATAGGACGCGCTGATTTGATAGACAAGCTGTATGGCAAATAAAAGGGTAATGTATCAAATTCACCACAGATCATGTGCAATCTGTGGTGAAATCGTTTTTTAAAGTCTTATTTATCTTTCATCGTGTTTTGATGAAACACAGAAACAGGTCTATGTGTTCCAAGGTACAGATATTGATATTTATTTTCCCCTAAACTTAATTAGAAAAGTACCGCAAATATTAATTGATAAAAATATTGCCTATCCTATTGAATATCATTTATTTTTTCTATCTTTGGGCAAAACCAACTTTTAAATCAATACTGCGTATGGAAACGTATCTCTTCTGGATTGTGCCCATTGCCTCCCTCTTGGCATTGGCACTCGCATGGTATTTCTACAAACAAATGATGCTTGAAAGCGAAGGAACTCCGACAATGGAAAAAATCGCTTCTTATGTGCGCCAGGGCGCCATGTCCTACCTGAAACAACAATACAAAGTGGTAGGACTGGTATTTCTGGGATTAGTTATTCTGTTTTCTATCATGGCATACGGCTTCAACTTACAAAATCCGTGGGTGCCCATTGCTTTTCTTACCGGCGGTTTCTTCTCGGGACTTTCCGGTTTTTTGGGAATGAAAACGGCCACCTATGCTTCAGCACGTACCGCCAATGCAGCCCAGCACTCTTTGAACAAAGGACTGCGTGTGGCTTTCCGTAGCGGAGCTGTTATGGGATTGGTCGTTGTCGGATTAGGTCTGCTCGATATTTCCTTCTGGTATATATTATTGG
>UMDQ01000531.1_pt1 | contig 12693 bp, 14 predicted proteins | sample 1964531 | NCBI WGS metagenome assembly UMDQ01 (sample SAMEA4835998, study PRJEB28245) | human gut metagenome | biome: gut microbiome; material: fecal sample | place: Denmark | collected 2008
GCCGCAGCCAGATAGCAGAAGCATTCGGAAAGCATCTGGCATCAGATGTATTTGAAAGCTATTCGGCTGGTACAGAGACAAAACCGCAGATCAATCAGGATGCGGTCCGGATTATGAAAGAATCATATGGAATAGATATGGAAGCAGATGGTCAGTACAGCAAACTGATTTGCGATATCCACACGCCTGATATTGTGATTTCCATGGGATGCAATGTCGGATGCCCGTTTATTGGCAGATCTTTTGACGATGCATGCTTTTGATATGCTAAAGCCAGAATTACAGGTAAGCAAAGAAGCGGCAGCAAAGTTCAACCTTCATTTTGACTATGCGCTGAAACATTACTTTGCAGAAAATTAAAATAGATTTTGATAGTTCAAGTGAAATTTGTACGTTAGGATTGGAGAAAAGTAAAGAAATGAAACAATATATCGTGGATGCTTTTACAAATGAACCGTTCTCCGGAAACCCGGCAGCGGTTTGTGTGATGGATCAGTGGCCATCTGAGAAATCTATGATGAAGCTTGCTATGGAAAACAATCTTTCCGAAACAGCATTTATTGTAAAAGAGGAAAAAGGTTACCATTTAAGATGGTTCACACCGGGAACGGAAGTGGAATTATGCGGGCATGCAACACTGGCTTCTGCTTTTGTGATCCTGAATTATTATGAACCCCAAAGCGATGCTGTTACATTCCATACCCTTAGTGGAAAGCTGACGGTCAGGAAAGACGAAAATCTATATGAAATGGATTTTCCAACCTATGAACTTCGTGAGATACCAGTTACGGATGCAATGGAAAGGGCATTCGGGGTACGGCCACAAAAAGCAGTTCTGGGGCTTGATCTGATCTGTGTCTTTGAAAAGGAAGAGCAGGTACGGCAGATGCAGCCCGACCAGACACTTTTAAAGGAAATCGAGGGCAGGATCCAGAACGCTACAGCTGCAGGAATAAATGTGGACTGTGTTTCGAGGAGCTTCTGTCCGAAACTATCCATTGCAGAAGACCCTGTATGTGGGTCTGCGCATTGCCAGATTGCTGCGTACTGGTCCAGAGTTTTGAACAAGCCTGCGATTAAAGCGTATCAGGCATCCAGACGTGGGGGATATCTTTACCTTGAACTTCTGGATAAAGGAAAGATAAAGATCAGCGGGGAAGCCGTATTGGTTGCGGTTGCTGATATTAAGGCAAAACTCTAAATGGGAGCTATCGAAGATTCCTTTTAATAAAAGAAATACTAAGAGAAGTAAAGAAACTTTATAGTATGGATGAAAGAGGGATAGAACATGTGCGGAAGATATTACATCTCAGAAGAAACCTATCAGGATCTACAACGGATTGTCTCCCTGGTTGAGCAGAACATAAAGAAAAAAATCCAGACCGGGGACATTCATCCTACGGAAACGGCTCCCGTTCTTGTATGGAAAGAGCCGGGAAGGCTTTGCCTGACCGAAAAAACCTGGGGGTATCCAGGCTGGCAGAAAAAAGGCATCATTTTTAATGCCCGGGCAGAATCTGTAAAAGAGAAGCGGATCTTTCAGAATGGGATTTCCTATCACCGGGCAGTGATTCCAGTAAGCGGTTTCTATGAATGGAACCATCAGAAGGAAAAGAATACTTTTTACCGGAAAGATGGGAATACCATGTATCTGGCAGGATTTTATGACCGGTTTGGTATGGAAGACCGTTTTATCATTCTTACGACACAGGCCAATGATTCCATGAAACTGGTACATGACCGAATGCCGCTGGTTCTGGAAAGCAGCCAGGTTGTTCCCTGGCTTAGTGAAAAGGAAAGTGCAGGAAAACTCTTGCAGCAGGAGCCGGTTTCCTTAGAACGCTATACGCCCTATGAGCAGCAGTCTTTGTTTTGAAATATAAATATAGAATCCAGAAAAAGCTGGTATGTGATTCGTTCACAGAACCAGCCTTTTTATTTTATCACAAAAATCGAAAACGGGATCGGAATCAGAACCAAAGGTTCATTCCGATAAATTGGACACAACGAAAAAAAGAGGGAAAAAGAAACATTTACCACTTTACATCCGGTAAGTGAGGCTATATAATATGCAAAAGTAGAACATATGTTCTTAATATGAGAGAGGTGAATCCTGTGGAACGAAAAATCTTACACAGTGACGTAAATTCATTTTATGCCAGTGTGGAAATGCTCTATCATCCCGAACATGCCGGAAAGCCTCTGGCTGTTGGTGGAGATCCTGAGGCCAGACATGGGATTGTTCTGACAGCAAATTATACTGCCAAGCAAAAGGGGGTAAAGACAGGACAGGCTTTGTGGCAAGCTAAAAGTGCCTGTCCGGATCTGGTTGTTGTTCCGCCCAGAATGGATCTTTATCTACAGTTTTCTTCCATGCTGCGGGAGATTTATGGAGAGTATACCGATCTGGTGGAACCTTATGGATGTGATGAAGCGTGGCTAGATGTGACCGGAAGTACCGCCTTAAAAGGGGATGAAAAAAAGATTGCAGATGAGATTAGAAGCCGTGTAAAAAAGGAATTGGGGATCACAGTCAGTATCGGGATTTCGTGGAATAAGATTTTTGCTAAGCTTGGAAGCGATTATAAAAAACCAGATGCGATCACCCAATTTCATAAAGAAAATTACCAGAGTATCGTCTGGAATCTTCCTGCAGCTGACCTTTTGTATGTCGGAAGATCTACCAGAACGATATTAAACCGTTATGGGATCAAAACCATTGGGGAAATTGCAACGTCAGATCCGGATTTCCTGGAACGGCTGTTCGGGAAGATGGGACTGGTCTTATATTCCTTTGCAAATGGCTGGGATGATTCTCCTGTTGCACCAGAAGGCTATGCGGCTCCCATTAAGTCCATTGGTAACAGTACCACCACACCAAGAGACTTAACAACTAATTTAGATGCAAAGATCATATTTATGGCACTTTCGGAAAGTGTTTCTGCAAGGCTTCGGAAACATGGTTTTAAGTGTAACGTGGTATCTATATCTATTCGTGATAATGGCTTATATTCATTTACAAGACAGCAGAAATTGAAACAGCCGACAGACATTACAAATGAGATCTTTAACGCCGCTTGTCAGTTGTTTCGAAACAATTATGACTGGCAGCACCCGGTCCGAAGTCTTGGAGTCCGGGCAGAGGAACTGGTCCTTGAGGATGTGCCGGTACAGCTTGATCTGTTTACCAGCGTGGAGCAGAGGGAAAAACAGGAAAAAATGGACCGCGCGGTGGATGAGATCCGCAGACGGTTTGGCTATTTCAGTGTACAGAAAGCATTTATGTATCAAGATAAAGCCCTTGCCTGCCTGGATGCGCAGGGAACCCATACGGTTCATCCGGTAGGGTATTTTAATGGGAGGCAGTAGTAGATGGAAAATTTAAAAGTTTATGTGGATGTATTGGTAAAGATGGATAAAGATGGGGACATGACACCGGTGGAGTTTGTCTGGGAAGATGGAACCACCTACCAGATTGATCAGATAAAAAACAAAGAGCGCTGTGCCAGCCGGAAGGCTGGCGGTACCGGAATCCGGTATACCGCTATGGTAGGCGGAAAAGAATGCCATTTATACTATGAATTTGATAAATGGTTTATGGAAAGAAGGGTTTCTTGAAGAGGTGGTGCTAAAATACGCTTTTATATTGACAAATGTATGTCTGATAGAATTGCTTAGAAGAAAACAATACCAGATATAATGCAACTTAAGTTAGAATAAAAGGCACAATATATATGCGCAAAATAGGTTGACACATACTATATATTGTGTTATCCTACAATTGAATTATCGTTTATGCATAGTAGATTCTATGTAATTAAATTTTATTCCGGTACCATGCCGGGATTATACCTTTTAGAAGATTCTGGAAAATAACAGGAAGACATCAAAAATCAAAAGAATGGTTTTTGGTGTCTTTTTTTGTTGCCTGAAAATATCCAGAAAAGAATTAGAGCTGCAAATATCAAAGAAAGGAGCAAAAGATAATTCACAAATAAAGAGAGAAAAAAGGAGGATACGGATGGAAAAACCAACATTAGAGTATGACGGAAATCTGGGAAAGGAACAGGTACGGCTTCTGGTGAAAGCGTATTACCACGAGAAACGGCTTTATATCGGACTGATAAAAGGAGAGGATAGAGAACCCGGGCTGTTTGATGACCTAACGGTAAACCTGCCAAATGAAAATCTGAAGCCGGGTGAGGCATTTATTTCGGATTTTGACTGTAAACACAAGCTTCAGTTTATCCGTAAGAACCGGCTTGGAAAAGTGCTTCAGGAGATCGGGCACTCCGGTTTTTGTGACTACCGGAAGGTACAGTTTGATCTGAAACGTCTGGAAGAACTGGACCCAGAGGGAACCAGGGAATACATCCTGGAAAATGAAAAATTAAAAGGCATTGCGAACGAAAGGGTGATGCAGAATTAAAGACGATGAATACGCAGGCTATATCTGCCTTGTGATCGCGATCGTGTGTGGTCTGAATGCCACTGAAGCCTGGAAGCTGTATGAATATGGCCCGGAACATCCGTTATGTAAAAAGATGCTGGCCCGGAAGATACGTGACTCCTCCTTAAAGAAAATGGAGCGAAAATCACGTGGAAAGGTCATGCAGCAGCTTTTTAAACAAGGCTACAGTAAGAATGCAATAGCAGAAGCATTTGAGTGTTTTCCAGCTACGGTCAGTGAACGGATCAAAAATGCCCAAAAGGAGGAAACGAATGACAGACCAAAAAGAAATTGCAGGAATTTTCAATGATTTTCTTGGCTTTTATAACGGCAAGAAACCAGTCGGACTCCAGGAGCTTCTTCAAAAATACAAGTGCCATCCGGTACTGCTCGGTCTTTTATCCAATATGGACTCTGCTACGAAGATACCGGTGAGTACGGCAATGAAAGAAATCTATGATTTTTATAAACTTTATAGAAACCGTGACCTGGAGGAAACGGACTGGAAGAATGTGACCACCATGGCAGCAAAGCTGGATGAAAAATGGAAGGAGAATCCGTGGGTCAGACAGGTACTTCTGGATATGGTAGGGCTTCTGGACTCTGATGATCAGGAACGCCGCGCAATTGAAAAAGAAGTAGCTGCGGAAATGGAAAAAGCACAGCAGGCAGCAGCTTAAAAGGGAGGAACCACGGATGATCGAGAAACTTGTAAAGACGGCGGTCGAGATTAACCGCCTTGCAAACCATTACAAGCAAGGGAGGAATACGGCGGCACTTCGGAAACTGGCAATGGAACAGGGCGTTTCAAAGGAAGATGCGGATGCATTCATTGCCGGAACACGATACTGTTTCAAACAGATACCGGTAAGCCAGAAGAACTACCAGACTTCCACAGAAAAGTTAAGTGAAGAGATGCTGGTCTTAAAGGATCCAGAGTTTGCTTCCGTGATCGGTACCTATCTTTTAAACCAGGCGAAAGAAGATCAGGAACTGGACCAGCTAATCCTGCAGCCACATAAGTCGTTACAAAGATGCATGGATTACATTCTGGAAAAAGCTTATCAGGCTGCATTGGAACGGGCAAAAAAGAAGGGACGTGACAAAATCCCGGAGCGTTCCGGAATCGGGATTGCACATACAGAAGTATTTGCCTGGGCGAATCAGTATTTTTATGTGGATGACCTGAAAAAAGTCCAGGAAAAAGAGAAAAAAGAAAAGGAAGAAAACCGGAAATCGTGGGAAAAGATAAGCGCGGAAACGGCGCGGTCCGGCGTCTCCCATAATAAGAATGCAACTAAAAAGAAAGAGGTTTCGGAAAAAACGGATGGAAATGGATGCAGTACTACAAAGACAAAGAAATCTGAAGAACCGGAGCAGCTTTCTTTATTTTCATTTTAGGAGGAGAAACGGATGATCGCATACAAAGGATTTGAAAAAGACCTGGTATGCAGGGGTTATCAGTTTACAAAGGATAAAGTACATGAGACGGACCAGGCAAACTGCCGGGAAAATGGGTTCCATTGTGCAGAAAATCCGCTGGACTGTCTTTGCTATTACCGGGACTGGAAAAACTCCGTTTATTATCTGGTGGAAGCCTCGGGGGATCTGGATGAAGACGGTGCGGATACCAAGATCTCCTGTACCAGGCTGCGCCTTTTAAAAGAACTGGATTTTAAAAGGTTTCTGCTTCACGGTGTCGCATATATGGAAAAACACCCGGAGCGTCCCTGGAACCAGTATGTACAAAAAGATACCGGAACCAGTTACAACGGTTTTGCCATTGTACGTGGAAAGGCTCCGTCTGCCAGAGGAAAAAAGCAGGATCTTCTGTTGCTTTTAAGGGAAGAATCGGACAGCTGCCAGATTAAAGAGATAAAGCTGATCGAGGTGGATGGCGTAGAGTATCAGGAAAATAAATGGTATGGAATGGGCTAAAGAAAGGAAAAGAACGCTTATGGAAAAGTATACTTATGAGGAATTTGTGGAAGAAGTAAGACGCTTTTTGTTAAAGGAATTGGATCTGCGGGAGAAACAGATCTATTTTGAAGCAAAGGATGAAAACGGAATGACACCAAACGGTGACCGCTTATTTATAGAATGCCGCGCAAATGCATCCGGGAAAGAAGTGTGTGGCATACACATTGAAGAAATGTATGCGAACTATCAGGACGGCATCACTGTTGAAAAAATTGGCAATCTGATTAAAAAGGAAATTGAGAAAATAAAAGTCTCTGGAATCATGGAGAAAACAAAAGATTTAAACAACTATCAGAAAATGAAAAAAGATCTGTTTATCCGGCTTCTGAATAAGAAACGCCATGAAAAGGAACTAAAAAATGCAGTATATAAAGAAGTAGGAGATATTGTAGGTGTACTTTATCTTAGACTTGGAAGACAGGATGGATGTATTTCCAGTATGAAGATCCGAAAAGATATCCTGAAAGAATGGAAGCTTACAGAAGAAGAGGTTTGGAAAAATGCAGTGGAAAATACATCTTTAATGACCCCTCCTCGGATTTATAGATGGGAAGAACTTCTTGTAACTCCCCTTTACTCTGGAGATGATTTCATGAATGATGAAAAGCTTTATTTTTTGGATAGAGAGAATTTTGCAGGATTATGTCTTTCGACAGCCCTTCGGACAAATGGTGCTGTGGCTGTCTTTTTGCCAGGTGTTGCACAAAGACTGGCAGATCTTTTGAATGACAGCTTTTACATTGTATTTACAAGCATTCATGAAGCGATGATACATGCGGCCCAAAATGTATATCCGGAAGATCTCATCAAAGTTATGCATGATTCAATAAAAGAAGCTACTTCAGAACAAGATTTTCTGACAGATAAGCTGTACTTTTATAATAGAAATGAGGAAAAAATTGCACAGTATAATCCCAAAACGGCAATTATTGATGTGCATTTTCCTATAAATCCGGAAGAATAGTTATAGAATGATCAGATACGGCAGGGAACCCTGCCGTATCTGTCGTTAAAGGAGTCAAAATGTAGGAAGAAAAATATAATCTCATGCAGAAAACGGTTTGTTTGGAAAAGAATGACAAAGGAGCAGATTATGCAGCTGGAATGGAAGAGCAAAACCCTAAAAGTTATGAAAGAGAATCAGCAGCTTTCTCTGTTTGAATACAAAAAAGGAAGGAACGAATCCTATGGAAAAACAAAAGCTTTGGAAACTGAAACGGTTAGAAGCAACGGATGAAATGCTGGAACTGGCTGGTAAGGATATTCCGATAATTACAAATGTTCCCTATGAGAAAATGGAATATCCAACCGGTTTATATGTACGGACGGAACTGGAAGATAATATTTTGAAAGTAGGGATTTTCTTTGCTGAGATTCTTGCATCTGGTGGAAGACGTCCTTCTTACACGTTATTTATCAATCCGAAAAAAGAGTGTTTTACCAGTTACGATTATCGGCTGAAAAAGTGGACGGATAGAATGCTGGATAAGCTGGATTTTCCAAAAGGAGTGAACTGGAAGCATACATGGTGTGCGTCCGACTGCCAGGAGAGAATCTGGAAAGCAATCGGCAACAAATACAAGGACGAGAATGTATATCTTGGAATCCTGGAATACCAGGAGCATTTACGGAGGAAAAAGCGTCTGGAAAAACACCGGAAACGAACAGATGCCTGGGATCGGGTTATGAAACAGGTACATGAAACGCCAAAAGACTGGAACAGGTGGGTAAGAAAAGTCGGTATCACGCAAAACTTTGTCTTTTACCAGTATTCCAGAAAGAAAGAGACCACAGGATACTGTACTTGGTGTGAAAAAGAGATTCCCATTAAGAAACCAAAGCACAATCAAAAAGGTACCTGTCCGAAATGCCGACACCAGATCCGGTATAAGGCAATTGGCCGACAGCGCAGGGTAAGGACCGAACAGGAAACTTCCTATCTTTTACAGACATGTGGGGATGGACTGGTTATCCGCGAATTTATAGCATCTGCACAGTATGATATGCTTGCCTATAATAAGCCGGTGTACCATTGCTGGGAACAAAGAAGATTTGTCTATGACGAACATACGCCTGCTGGAACGGAATATTATATGGGGTATTACCAGGGAACCAATGAACACAGGTGGATCTGTGGTGTACTGGAAAGATATAGTCCATATTTTGGGGGCTGGAAAGAGAAAGCACCATGTTACGAGGGAAGAATTTACAAAAAATCACTTCATGGAATGAAGAATAAAATATTTAAAAGAAGTGGGTTTTATGAATACCTGGGAAAAAAGGAAACTGCAAAACCAGTCTCATATTTTTACGTGTTAAGTCGGTCTCCTTATCTGGAACAGCTTGTAAAAGCAGGACTGGGAAGCCTTGTAAAACAGCTTATGGAAAAGAAAATCACAATTGATTATAAGAAATCGGATTCATTGGGACATGCCCTCGGAATTGATAAATTCCGTCTGGACAGACTGAGAAAGAATAATGGTGATTACTTATTCCTGCAATGGCTGCGCTACGAAAAAAAACATGAACAGGTAATAAAAGATGATATCATTACCTGGCTGGCACAAGCAGAAATTAGTCCGGAACAGGTGACCTTTATTCTGGACAGGATGCGGCCAGAGCAGATTAAAAATTATCTGAAAAAGCAGTCTGCAAATAGCAGGAAACCTCCCAAAGAGCTTGTTGATACCTGGAAAGACTATCTGGGAATGGCATTAAGGCTTGGAATGGATGTGAATGATGCGATTGTATTCCGTGTAAATAAGCTGGAAAAACGCCATAATGAGGTTGTTCAGATGATTAAGGACAAAGGTCTGGCGTTAAAAGCCTGTGAAATCGTACAGAAGTTCCCGAATATTGATTCCATCTGTCAAAGCCTGAAAAAGTATGAATACAAGTACCAAAATTTTCAGATCATAGCCCCACAAAGAGTGGAAGACATTCTGGAAGAAGGAAGTGAACTGAAACACTGCATCACAGGAAAAGATACCTATTATGAGCGGATTGCCAAAAGGGAATCCTATCTTTTGTTTTTACGGAAAACGGAGGCTCCTAAAAAGCCCTATTATACACTGGAAGTGGAGCCGAATGGTACAGTAAGGCAAAAGAGAACTTATTATGACCGCCAGAATCCGGACATTGAGCAGGCGAAAGTATTTCTTTTACGCTGGCAGAAACAGCTTACCAAGAAGTTAAACAAGGAGGATAAAATCCTGGCATTTAAGAGCCGGGATCTCAGGAAAAATGAAATTGAGGAACTGCGCAAGAATAAGGTAAAAGTGAACGGTTTTGGATATCAGAGGAAACTGCTTGCGGATATCTTGGAAGAAGATTTAATGGAAGCTGCTGCCTAAAAGCCACCAAAAACAATAAAAACATCTACAAGATGAACCGTGATAGTGAAAGATTATTTTCGCTAGATCAAAAAACAAAGAGCGGTAGTTAAAACAACTATCATTACATTTTATAGTATAAATACACAAATTTTTGGACATATAGTAAATATAGGTAATATTACCAAATCATTCTACTACTTATGGAGGTATCATAATTGAAAAAAGCTGTATTATATGCTATAAATGAGTACCTGTTCCATCTTGGATTAATAGATAAAGCAACCAGAGACAACATATGCGCAGAGATTAGCGCAAAAGAATAACAAAATTCTATTGAGCGGAATGATATGAAATGATATACTTCATATGATTCCGCTCCCTTTAATCAGGGAGGTAAATATTATGAATATATATTATGTCAGAGAAAAATTAAGAACTCGTTCAATTTACGATATAAATTTAAATGTCGCATATTATGCCAGAGTTTCAACTGAAAAAGATGAGCAGCAAGTATCCATTAAGCATCAGGAAGAACATTTCGATGAATTAATTCATTCAAACCGCAATTGGAATTTTGCTGGAGCATATATTGATGATGGAATTTCTGGAATTCATACGGAAAAAAGAGAAGAATTTCAGAGAATGATAAATGATGCAAAAATCGGAAAAATTGACATGATTATCACAAAAGAAATTTCCAGATTTGCAAGAAACACTCTTGATAGTATTCAATATACAAGAAAACTACTGTCTTACGGTGTTTGTGTATGGTTTCAAAACGATGGCATCAATACCATTGACGAGGATAGTGAATTAAGACTCACCATTATGGCTGGTGTTGCACAGGATGAAATACGAAAGCTTTCCAGTCGTATTAAATTTGGACATTCCAGGTCTATTAAAAACGGCGTAGTTCTTGGACATAGAATGTATGGTTATTCAAATTCCAATGGAAAACTTTCCATAATTCCAGAAGAAGCTGAAATGGTGCGTTTCATTTTCCGTAATTACGCAGCAGGAAAAGCAACACCCCAGTTAGAAAAAATGCTATGGAATCAGGGATACCGAAATTTTAAAGGCGGAAAAATAGATAGAGAAGTAATCAAAAATATTATTCGCAATCCCAAGTATAAAGGTTATTATTGTGGCGGAAAAGTAAAAATTGTTGACATGTTTACCAAAAAACAAGAATTTCTCCCAGAATCTGAATGGACAATGTTCAAAGATGACGGTTCTAGAGTCCCCGCAATTATTGATGAAGAAACCTGGGAAAAAGCGAATACAATTATGAAAGAACGTTCTGAAGCAATTAAAGCGCACAGAACTTCTTACAAACATGAAAATATCTTTACTGGCAAATTAGTATGTGGAAATGACGGTGCGCACTATTGGATGAAACAACGTTCACTTCGTGGACGCGAAGATCTCAGATGGGTATGCAGTAAAAAAATAAGAAATGGAGCAGATACATGTAGTTCATTTGCATTACCTGAATCAGAATTAAAATCTATGGTTGCTAATTTAATTAATAGTTCAGTTAATAACATGGAGCAGATTACCAATGAATATTTTGAAATTTTAAAATCTTTTACAAACACAAGCCAAGATAATTCAAATGAAATAGCCAGTCTAGAGAAAAAAATTGAGTTATTAAAACAAAAACGTGAAAAAATTCTTGAATACAATTTAAATGGTGGAATCTCTGATGCTGAATTTGTTTCCAGGAATAATGAATATCTCAAAGAAACCAAAGAGATTGAAAAAAGACTCTATGAATTAGAAAATAGCAAGGAACCTGAGTCTTTAGAAGATCAGTTTGAGAAAATCAGAATAAAATTAGAAAAATATAAAAATGTTGCTCCAGATGATATAAACCGTACAATTGTTGATGAATTATTTGACAAAATTGTTATAGAACCATCCGATAAAACCAAAGCGACATTGGCATTCCATCTAAGAAACGGAGATATAGAAAAGCGGGGATTTCCTCTATGTCGTTCTGAAAATATAGCATTCACCATATATCCACCTACACTACCATTCTGTTTGGAAGTAAGGTTTCCGTTGTATCCGTCTGTAAGCGGCACACCCAGCTCATTTGCAACCTCAAATTTGAAACGATTTAATGCGCCCTTTGCTTCTGGTACAGCTGCTTTGTTAGAAGAAGTATTGTTTGACATAATCATTTTCCTCCTTGGTTAATTGTTGTTTTGTTTGATGTTACATTGCTAGTATGTACTCTGAAAATGAAAATACACTGGGAATAAATGGGGTGCTCAAAAAACAGACAACAAAAAATAAATATGCCGGACAGCAAAATGTTTTAACTTGACGCTACACTCGATAATAATTTATGATAAAATAATTGTGAAAGGAGCTGTTTTACTCTAATTTTCAGGCTGTTCCTATTCCGACCACGATCCGGTTTATATGAAATTTGAATTAAAAAAATGATGTTATGATCAACAAGATTTGCAGGAATGAAATGGAAGTATTGTGAGGTGAAAGAAGATGTACCGGATTTTAATAATAGAAGATGATGATACTATTGCCAAAAATATTGCAGCGCATTTTAATCGTTGGAATTATGAGACAAAGCAGATTGCAGATTTTAAAAATATAATGGAAGAATTTCTGAAGTTTGCTCCTCAACTTGTTCTCTTAGATATCGGACTGCCATTTTACAATGGTTTTTACTGGTGCCAGGAAATACGTAAAATCTCAAAAGTACCGATTCTTTTTCTATCATCAATGAATGATAACATGAATATTGTGATGGCAATGAACATGGGTGGAGACGAATTTATAGAGAAACCGTTTGATCTGAATGTATTAACGGCAAAAGTACAGGCATTGTTGAGACGCGCTTATTCATTTCTATGAACTCTCCCTATCCGGAAGAATTTAACAGGCAGGCCATTGGACTTA
>UMDQ01034250.1_pt1 | contig 12542 bp, 9 predicted proteins | sample 1964531 | NCBI WGS metagenome assembly UMDQ01 (sample SAMEA4835998, study PRJEB28245) | human gut metagenome | biome: gut microbiome; material: fecal sample | place: Denmark | collected 2008
AAATTGGTAAGAAACTTTATTAGTATACCAATTGGTGAGATAAAAAATAAGATTCAAAGGGGAGAAGTTTTATTAGAATGTAATTATCTAGATTTAGAGGAATTGATAAAAATGAGGACCCTCCTAGAAATTCTTGAAACATTAGGTGCTCAAATATATTTATACGAAGAAAATCATGAGGTAAGTATGGAATTTCTTAGTAATACAATCGAGTCATATAAGGGTATTGCTGAAGATAGAGAAAAGATAGATGAATTGATGTTTTCTGATGAGTAATAAATAAACCATAATGTGAACTGCCCCCAAAAAGTGTGATAGAGAAAATCTAACTTTTGGGTGCAGTTTCTTTTCTTCTTCCGTCCATTTTCATGAGATATCTTGTCACTTAAGCACCTCAGGCAGTCTCAAAAAATTCTCTCTTATATCCGACCTTATTTTCATAAGACGAGATTAAAGTATGATAAAATAAAGAAAAAGAGATAAAGGAGTCAGCTATGGCAACTAGAGAAGAATGGGTGCGTCACTTTGAGGACGTCAATGGACGTAAACCAAGTCCTGAGGAGTTTATGGAAGCTAAGAAAGAGGGCTTTGTCATTGCTTCGGAGGAACCAAGTGCCCAAGTGTCTGAGCAGGTTGAGGCTCAGCAGGTGGATAACTCTGAAGCTACTGAAGAGGTGACAGCTGACTCAGTAGCAGATACGCAACCAGATGAAGCTCAGGTGGCATTAGAGGAGGAAGCTCCTAAGCCAATGCCTGAGTTGAATATGGAGAAAGAGCAAGAAAAAGAAACTCCAAAGGCAAGTCAGATACCTTTGGAAAACCCTTATTACAAACCAAAGGTAACCAAGAACAATGCTTTTGTTAATATTGCTTTGCCGATTATTATCCTAGTTTTGGGGATTCTATTCGTCATTTTGTCTTGGACGCTTCCTTTCGGTTTTGTCTTTACTTTCCTTGCTTTCTTCCTCATCATTCTAGCTATTGTGACTTTGGTCTTGAGTCTGAAGTCGACACGCAAGGCACTTTCTATTATTGCCCTAGTCATGTCAATCATCTTCTTCATGACTTCGCTTGCTGGAGCAGGCTATCAAGCAGTGAAATTTGTCATGAACCATGCTGAACAGTTCCAAAGTGACGGTCACGATAGAGCTTATCTGTACATCGATGAGAATTATAAGTTTGACTGGACTGAGGATCAGTTTAAGGAGTTGAAGGTTGGTACTTTAACATTGGATGAGGTCTTGGATGCTCACGGTAAGGCGACTGATGCCGAGTATAGTGATGCTTACGAGGAAGATAAACCAGATTTGCTAGATCTTACCTATAGAAAAGAAAACACAGATGGAAACAACTATGTTCGTTTGACTTTTGAGATAAAAGACGATGTTTATGTTTTGAAATCTGCCTCAGCAACCTTCGACTATGATAAGGTCAAAGAAGTCGATGACTATCATAGCAACTGGACAAAAGATGACTATGAAAAGTTGTCTGTAGGTACACAAGCTGATTTGCTCAAGGGGACACGACTTTCTGAGGTGGTTGAAAAACACCCAGAGGCTAGCTTCACTTATCATGAAATGACACAAACTGAACAAGGCGATCTCACTCAGTCAGTGAGTCTTAGCTACCGTGATTATAATCCAGAAAGTGGTAAGGTAGATGCTGTTCGTTTGACCTTTGACTATGACAAACGTGAAAACGAGTACTTCTTGACAGACAAATCAGACGAATAAGACTACTTTTTAATTAATTCAAGCTCAGGGTTGCCTGGGCTTTTTAGTATCAACAAAAAGAGGATAAAATCTGGTATAATAGGAGTGATTGATTTTTCAAGAAAGAAGTGTCACACATGAACATACAACAACTACGTTATGTCGTAGCCATTGCTAACAGCGGAACCTTCCGTGAGGCAGCCAGCAAGCTCTTTGTGAGTCAGCCTAGTCTTTCGGTGGCTATCAAGGATTTGGAGCAGGAGCTGAATTTCCAAATTTTCACTCGTACAACGACGGGGGCTGTCTTGACCAGTCAGGGTATGACCTTTTATGAGCGTGCACTTGAGGTGGTACGCAGTTTTGATAGTTTTGAAAATCGCTATCTCAATGCTTCTGAAAAGGGCAACCAGTTTTCGATTGCCAGTCAGCACTATGACTTTTTACCACCTTTGATTACGACTTTTTCAGAGCGTTACCCTGATTACAAGGATTTCCGTATCTTTGAGTCTACGACCATTCAGATTTTGGATGAGGTAGCCAAGGGGCACAGTGAGATTGGGATTATCTATTTGAATCGTCAAAATAGCAAGGGAATTCAGCAAAATATGGACAAGCTTGGGCTTGAGGCCATTGATTTGATTCCGTTTAAAACGCACATTTATCTCTGTAAGGGCCATCCTCTGGCTAAAAAAGAAAGTCTTGTCATGGAGGACTTGGCGGCCTTGCCTACAGTGCGTTTCACTCAGGAGAAGGACGAGTATCTTTACTATTCTGAAAACTTTGTGGATACGTCAGATTCGTCTCTGATGTTTAACGTGACAGACCGTGCGACCTTGAACGGTATCTTGGAACGTACGGATGCCTATGCGACGGGATCTGGTTTCTTGGATGCACAAAGTGTGAACGGGATTACGGTTATTCCGCTTGAGGATAATTTGGATAACAAGATGGTTTATGTCCGTCGTAAGGGGATTAACTTGTCGTCTTGTGCTCTCAAGTTTGTCAATGTTATGTTTGACTACTTTGATACATACAAACCATAGGAGGACTTATGCGTAAGGTTGCGATTCCTTTGGCTATTCTGGCTCTGATTGGTTTGGATCAGTGGGTTAAGCATTGGGTTGTGGCAAATATTGCCCTTAACCAAGTTATCAAGGCTATTCCTGGACTTTTCAGCTTGACCTATCTACAGAACCGTGGTGCTGCCTTTTCGATTTTACAGGATCAGAAATATTTCTTTGTGATTTTGACAGTTCTAGTGATTGGTGCGGCTATGGTTTATCTGATTAAAAATTACCAGAAGAGTCTTTGGCTGGTGCTATCTTTGGTTCTAATCATCTCAGGTGGTATTGGTAACTTTATTGACCGTCTGCACTTGGATTACGTGGTTGATATGGTTCAGCTTGATTTTATTGATTTTGCAATATTTAACGTGGCAGACTCCTATCTAACGGTGGGCGTACTGCTCTTGATTTTAATCTTATGGAAAGAGGAAAATGGAAGTCATCATTAAAGAGGCGGGAAGCCGTCTGGACAAGGCCCTGGCAGATTTGACAGAATTGTCACGTAGTCAGGCCAATGAAGCGATTAAGGCTGGAACGGTCTTAGTTAATGGTAAGTCGGCAAAGGCCAAGTATGCGGTTAAAGAGGGTGATGTCATCACCTATGAATTGCCAGAAGAAGAGGTCTTGGAATACAAGGCCGAAGATATTCCTTTGGATATTATCTACGAAGATGCGGATGTGGCAGTGGTTAACAAACCTCAAGGCATGGTGGTCCATCCTTCAGCTGGTCACACGTCTGGTACCTTGGTCAATGCCCTTATGTATCATGTCAAGGACCTTTCGTCTATCAACGGTGTGGTTCGTCCAGGGATTGTCCACCGTATTGATAAGGATACGTCTGGCCTCCTTATGATTGCTAAGAACGACAAGGCTCACAATGCTTTGGCGGCTGAGCTTAAGGATAAGAAGTCCCTTCGCAAGTATGTGGCTATCGTGCATGGCAATCTGCCTAACGATCGAGGCGTGATTGAGTCTCCGATTGGGCGCTCAGACAAGGATCGCAAGAAGCAGGCAGTTACAGCTAAAGGAAAACCTGCAGTGACACGATTTACCGTTCTTGAACGTTTTGGCAACTATACCTTGGTAGAGTTGCAGCTGGAAACAGGTCGCACGCACCAGATTCGTGTGCACATGGCTTATATCGGTCACCCGGTGGCGGGAGATCCTCTTTATGGGCCACGCAAGACCCTCAAGGGCCATGGACAATTTCTACATGCTAAGACCCTTGGGTTCACGCATCCTACGACTGGAGAATTGGTCGAATTTACAGCGGAAGAACCTGCTATTTTCAAGGAAACCTTGGATAAGTTGAGAGAAGCGTAACAGTTATCAAACGGATAGTCTTTCTTGGTAGAGGCGTCCGTTTTTTTCTTGTAAAAGAGTCTGAAATTTGCTATAATTTACCTAATTAAATAAGTCCTTTAATCACTGTCCAGAGAGGCAGGCAAGGAGCCATGAGAAGTGTACGGGTGAACTGTGCTTATATTTTTGTGTATCTCCTTGTTTTCGAGGGGATTTTTTTGTATTTAGAAAGGTTCTTTTTATGAAGAAAAAAGAGATCGTCGATGACGTAACCATGAAACGTGCTATTACACGTATCACTTATGAGATTATTGAACGTAACAAAAATCTCGACAAGATTGTCTTGGCTGGTATTAAGACACGTGGTGTTTATATTGCACAGCGTATCCAAGAGCGCTTGAAACAGTTGGAAAACCTTGATGTGCCATTGATTGAGCTTGACACTAAAGCTTTCCGTGATGATGTTAAGGCTGAGCAAGACACATCTGTTTTCCCTATTGAAATTGATGGTACAGATGTTATCCTTGTGGATGATGTGCTTTACACAGGTCGTACGATTCGTGCAGCTATTGATAATATCGTTAGCCATGGACGTCCGGCGCGTGTTGGTTTGGCTGTCTTGGTTGACCGTGGTCACCGTGAATTGCCAATCCGTGCGGACTATGTTGGTAAAAATATCCCAACTAGTGAGTCAGAAGAAATTGAAGTTTTGGTCGCAGAAGTTGATGGCAAAGATAGCGTCAACATTATTGACCCAAGCTAAGTTGGCTGACAGATAGGGTGAAACGCCCTTTGTATCTTGTTAATTGAACACGGGACTCATTTCTTAGGAAAAAAGATAAGTCTCCTAGCACTCTTGGGAGTGCGGTGTCGACTTCCTATTTTTCTACAGAAATGTTTGGCTAAGCCAAAGCGTCCCTTTGTATCTTAATTTAAGGAGTCCTTTGATATCGTGAATAACGTAAAATATGATGTGAATGATATGCCAAAACCTGGTTTATTGGTTGGTTTGTCATTCCAGCACTTGTTTGCCATGTTTGGTGCGACGGTGCTTGTGCCGATTTTGGTTGGGATTGATCCCGCTATTGCTCTTTTCTCATCTGGTTTGGGAACTTTGGCTCACTTGACGGTGACCAAGTACAAAATTCCAGCTTACATGGGGTCTAGCTTTGCCTATATTGCGGCTATGCAGACACTTATGAAGACTGATGGGATTGCAGCGGTCGCTCAAGGTGCCATGGCTGGTGGTTTGGTTTACTTGCTTGTGGCTCTGATTGTTAAGTATGCGGGTAAAGACTGGATTGATAAGGTCCTTCCACCAATCGTGGTTGGTCCCATTATCATGGTGATTGGTTTGAACCTTGCAGCCAATGCAGTCAATGATGCGACAACTTTAAATAAAAGCTATAGTATCTATGCTCTATTGATTTCGATGGTCACTCTCTTTGCGGTTATCCTCTTTAACATGTATGGCAAGAAGATTGTCGGTGTCATCCCAATTTTGCTTGGTTTAATTGTGGGCTATATTTTCTCAGCGGTTCTTGGTTTGCTGACAGGACATAGTTTTATCAATTTCTCAGAGGTAGCGGCGGCACATTGGATTCAAGTTCCAAACTTTGATATTCCATTTGTGGATTATAGCTTTAAGCTCTATCCAAGTGCGATTTTGACCATGGCTCCGATTGCCTTTGTGACGATGACTGAACACTTTGGTCACGTCATGGTTCTAAACAGTTTGACTGAGCGTGATTACTTCAAAGATCCAGGGCTTGACCACACCCTTACTGGTGATGGTTTGGCACAGATTATCGCTGGTTTCTTTGGAGCTCCTCCGGTAACTTCTTATGGTGAAAATATTGGGGTTATGGCCCTCAGTAAGGTCTACTCAGTTTACGTTATTGCGGGCGCAGCAGTGATTGCGGTCTTGATGAGCTTTATTGGTAAGCTATCAGCACTCTTGCATTCTATTCCAACTCCTGTATTGGGCGGATTATCTATTGCCCTCTTTGGGGTTATCGCTGCTAGCGGTTTGAAAATTTTAGTTGAACATAAGATTGATTTTGATAATAAAAAGAATCTCTTGATTGCTAGTGTTATCTTGGTATCTGGTATCGGTGGTTTGATGATTGACCTTGGTGGTCTTCAAATTACGGGTGTGGCAAGTTCAACCATTCTTGGTATCTTGCTTTACCAAATTTTGCCAGATCCTAAAAAAGGTAGCAAAGATTAGTCAATCAATTTAAAAGGAAAAACTATGGCGATTGCAGATGGAAAAGTGTCACTGAAACATTTGGTGACAATGGAAACCCTCACGAATGAAGAGGTCTTGGGCCTGATTCGTCGAGGTGGAGATTTTAAAAATGGCAGAGCTGATTTCCAGCTGGATCGACAGTATTTCGCTGCCAATCTCTTTTTTGAAAATTCAACACGAACACACAAGTCCTTCGAGGTAGCTGAGAAAAAACTTGGCCTGGATGTGATTGAGTTCGATGCTGGAACTAGCTCGGTGAACAAGGGTGAGACCCTCTATGATACGATCTTAACCATGTCTGCTTTGGGCGTGGACATCTGTGTGGTCCGCCACTCGGAAGTCGATTACTACAAGCAGTTGATTGATAGTAGAACTATTCAGACCTCTATTGTCAATGGTGGTGATGGTTCAGGGCAACACCCAAGTCAGTGTTTGCTTGACTTGATGACCATTTACGAAGAGTTTGGAACCTTTGAAAATCTTAAGATTTGTATTGCAGGTGATATTACGCATTCGCGTGTCGCTAAGTCAAATATGCAGATTCTCAAGCGTTTGGGAGCTCAGCTTTATTTTGCTGGTCCTGCAGAGTGGTACTCGAATGAGTTTGATGTTTATGGTCAGCATGTGGCCATTGACGACGTCATTGAGGACTTGGATGTTCTCATGTTGCTTCGTGTTCAGCACGAGCGTCATGGGGATGACAAAGGATTTTCAAAAGAAGACTACCATGCTCTCTATGGTTTGACTGAAGAACGTTATGCCAAGTTAGCTGATCAGGCGATTATCATGCACCCTGCTCCGGTTAATCGTGATGTGGAGATTGCTGATAGTCTGGTTGAAGCACCTAAGGCTCGTATCGTTGCTCAGATGCAAAACGGGGTCTTTGTCCGTATGGCAATTATTGAAGCTATTTTAAATGGCAAAGCGTAAACAACGTTAACCGATTCCTGAGAGAATCAGACGAAAAAGAACATGGGCTAAATCTTTGAAAAGAGACAAATCTTCCTAGAGGCTGGAGCTTCTCTGTTGGATTTGCTTTTCATTCAGATGTTTAACGCCCTTTGTATCTTAGTGAAAGGAACAATTTACTATAATGGCAAAACGTTTACTTATTTTGGAAGACGGCACTATTTTTGAAGGTCAGGCCTTCGGTGCTGATGTGGATGTGACGGGTGAAATCGTCTTTAATACTGGTATGACAGGTTATCAAGAATCTATCACAGACCAGTCTTACAATGGTCAAATTTTGAGTTTTACTTATCCACTTGTTGGTAACTACGGTGTTAACCGTGACGACTATGAGTCAATTAAGCCAACGACTAAGGGTGTCGTTGTGTCAGAGGCTAGCCGTCGTGCCAGCAACTGGCGTAACCAAATGACCTTGGATGAGTTTTTGAAGGCGAAAAACATCCCTGGTATCTCTGGTATTGATACACGTGCCTTGACTAAGATTATCCGTCAACACGGTACCATGAAAGCCACTTTGGCCAGCCCTGGTGACAGTATCGAGCACTTGCAAGATCAATTGCGTGCGACTGTTTTGCCAACGAATAATATTGAGCAGGTATCAACTAAGACAGCCTACCCAGCACCAGGTGTTGGTAAAAATATCGTTTTGGTTGATTTTGGTCTCAAGCACTCTATCTTGCGTGAGTTTTCAAAACGTGATTGTAACGTGACTGTTGTGCCACATGATATCACTGCTGAAGAAATTCTCCACCTTAATCCAGATGGTGTGATGTTGTCAAATGGTCCAGGTAACCCTGAAGATGTACCGTATGCACTTGATATGATTCGTGGCATCCAAGGTAAAATTCCAATCTTTGGTATTTGTATGGGTCACCAGTTGTTTAGTTTGGCTAATGGTGCCAAGGCCTACAAGATGAAGTTCGGTCACCGTGGATTTAACCATGCGGTTCGTGAAATTGCGACTGGTCGTGTTGACTTTACCAGCCAAAACCATGGTTATGCCATTGACCGTGAGTCACTTCCAGATTGCCTCATGGTAACACACGAAGAAATTAACGATAAGTCAGTTGAAGGTGTTCGTCACCGTGACTTCCCTGCATTCTCAGTGCAATTCCATCCAGATGCAGCACCTGGTCCACACGATGCTAGCTATCTCTTTGATGAGTTCTTGGAATTGATTGATGCTTTCCAAGCTGAAAAAGCACGTCGTTAATTGCAACTGTCTAGTGACTATAGTGGGTTGTGACTCTTGTTCGCCCCAGTCTACTACCTTATTTAATGACAACCAGAGAGTTGTCAAATAGAAAGGAGAAGATACAGGTTCACGGAAGTGAACACGCCCTAAGGACTGTGTGAAAAAGATAAACGGTGACTAGACGCTTAAGCGTCGTCGTCACGTTTCCTATTTTCACTGGGTCCTTAACGGGCTTTGTATCATAAATTATGCCTAAACGTTCTGATATTAAAAAAATTATGGTTATCGGGTCTGGTCCTATCATCATTGGTCAGGCTGCTGAGTTCGACTACGCTGGTACGCAAGCCTGCTTGGCCTTGAAAGAAGAAGGTTACAGTGTTGTCCTTGTTAACTCTAACCCTGCGACAATCATGACTGATAAAGAAATCGCAGATAAGGTTTACATTGAACCAATTACGCTTGAATTTGTCACACGTATTCTTCGTAAAGAGCGTCCTGATGCTCTCTTGCCAACACTTGGTGGACAAACTGGTTTGAACATGGCAATGGAATTGTCAAAAGCTGGTATTCTTGAAGAGCTTGGAGTAGAGCTTTTGGGAACAAAATTGTCTGCCATTGACCAAGCCGAAGACCGTGACCTCTTCAAACAATTGATGGAAGATTTGGAACAACCTATTCCAGAATCTGAAATCGTCAATACAGTTGAAGAAGCAGTTGCCTTTGCGACAGAGATTGGCTACCCAGTTATCGTTCGTCCAGCCTTTACCCTTGGTGGTACTGGTGGTGGTATGTGTGCCAACGAAGAAGAACTTCGTGAAATCGCTGAAAATGGCTTGAAATTGTCACCAGTAACACAATGTTTGATTGAGCGTTCTATCGCTGGTTTCAAGGAAATCGAATATGAAGTTATGCGTGATGCCGCAGACAATGCTCTTGTGGTATGTAACATGGAAAACTTTGACCCAGTTGGTATCCACACAGGGGACTCAATCGTATTTGCCCCAACACAAACCTTGTCAGATATTGAAAACCAAATGCTTCGTGATGCCAGCTTGAAGATTATCCGTGCCCTTAAAATTGAGGGTGGCTGTAACGTACAGTTGGCTCTTGACCCTAATAGCTTCAAGTACTATGTTATCGAAGTAAACCCTCGTGTATCACGTTCATCAGCCCTTGCCTCAAAAGCAACTGGTTACCCAATCGCCAAATTGGCAGCCAAGATCGCTGTTGGTTTGACACTTGATGAAATGATTAACCCAGTCACTGGTACAACTTATGCCATGTTTGAACCAGCTCTTGACTATGTGGTTGCTAAGATTCCACGTTTCCCATTTGATAAATTTGAACACGGTGAACGTCGCCTTGGTACTCAGATGAAAGCAACAGGTGAAGTTATGGCTATCGGTCGTAACATCGAAGAGTCACTTCTTAAAGCCTGCCGTTCACTTGAAATCGGTGTTTACCACAATGAAATGTCTGAGCTTGCGGACGTCACAGACGACGCCTTGGTTGAAAAGATTGTCAAAGCTCAAGACGACCGTCTCTTCTACCTTTCTGAAGCCATCCGTCGTGGATATACTATTGAAGAATTGTCAGAGTTGACTAAGATTGATATCTTCTTCCTTGACAAATTGCTCCATATCTTTGAATTAGAACAAGAATTGGCTACTCACGTAGGCGATGTTGAAGTTTTGAAAGAAGCTAAACGTAACGGTTTCTCTGATCGTAAGATTGCTGATCTTTGGAATCAAACAGCCGACCAAGTTCGTGCGACACGTTTGGAAAATAACATTGTTCCTGTTTACAAGATGGTTGATACCTGTGCGGCTGAGTTCGAGTCATCAACACCATATTTCTACTCAACTTACGAGTGGGAAAATGAATCAATCAAATCTGATAAAGAATCTGTCATCGTTCTTGGTTCAGGTCCTATCCGTATCGGACAAGGGGTTGAGTTTGACTATGCGACAGTTCACTCTGTAAAAGCTATTCAGGCTGCAGGTTACGAAGCTATCATCATGAACTCTAACCCTGAGACAGTTTCAACAGACTTCTCAGTTTCAGATAAACTTTACTTCGAACCATTGACTTTCGAAGACGTGATGAACGTTATCGAATTGGAACAACCTAAGGGTGTTGTGGTTCAGTTTGGTGGACAAACAGCCATCAACTTGGCAGAGCCATTGTCTAAAGCTGGTGTGAAAATCTTGGGTACACAGGTTGCTGACCTTGACCGTGCCGAAGACCGTGACCTCTTTGAACAAGCCCTTAAAGATCTAGATATCCCACAACCACCAGGACAAACAGCGACAAATGAAGAAGAAGCGGTTGAAGCAGCTCGTAAGATTGGCTTCCCAGTTCTTGTTCGTCCGTCATACGTTTTGGGTGGACGTGCCATGGAAATCGTTGAAAATGAAGATGACCTTCGTTCTTACATGCGTACAGCCGTTAAGGCAAGTCCAGACCACCCAGTCCTTGTTGATAGCTATATCATCGGACGTGAGTGTGAAGTGGATGCCATCTCTGATGGTAAGGATGTCTTGATTCCAGGTATTATGGAACACATCGAGCGTGCAGGGGTTCACTCAGGGGACTCAATGGCAGTTTACCCACCACAAACCCTTTCTAAGAAAATCCAAGAGACTATCGCTGACTACACTAAACGCTTGGCTATTGGTCTTAACTGTATCGGTATGATGAACATTCAGTTCGTTATTAAGGATGAAACGGTCTATGTTATCGAGGTTAACCCACGTGCCAGCCGTACCGTACCATTCTTGTCTAAGGTGACTGATATCCCAATGGCTCAAGTTGCTACAAACTTGATTCTAGGTAAATCATTGGCTGAGCAAGGTTACAAAGATGGTCTTTACCCAGAAAGTAACCATGTCCATGTCAAAGCACCAGTCTTCTCATTCACAAAATTGGCTAAGGTAGATAGCCTCCTTGGACCTGAAATGAAATCAACTGGTGAAGTTATGGGGACAGATGCGACTCTTGAAAAAGCGCTCTACAAAGCTTTTGAAGCATCTTATCTTCACTTGCCAACCTTTGGTAATGTTATCTTTACTATTCATGATGATACTAAAGAAGAAGCCCTTGATTTGGCACGTCGCTTCGATGCTATCGGTTATGGTATCTACGCAACTGAGGGAACAGCTAAGTTCTTGAATGAACACGGGGTTCACGCAACGCTTGTTAACAAATTGGGGGAAAATGACGATAACGACATTCCAGCCCTCGTTCGTACAGGTAAAGCGCAAGCTATCATCAATACGGTTGGTAACAAACGTACTTATGACGAAGACGGAGCAGCTATCCGTAGCTCAGCTATTGAAGCAGGAATTCCACTCTTCACAGCGCTTGATACAGCAGATGCTATGGTGCGTGTGCTTGAAAGCCGTAGCTTTACAACAGAAGCTATTTAATCATGAAATAGAGTCTCAGCTTTGCTGGGGCTTTTTTATTGAAGACAAAGTTTTCTTTTGAGACTTTTCTTAAGTGATGACGGACGTCAGCGACCTTCTGCAAAGTTCCATGACTAAGTTTTGAGCCGAAAGTCTCAAAACTTCCGAACGCCTGAAACTAATCGTTTCAGACGTTTTTATCACTGCGAAAAGTCTCGGTATAAGCTTACTAGGTTCGCAAAATCTATTTCATATTTAAAAATAGTTTAATTATGTTCTGAGTCTCAGCTTTGCTGGGGCTTTTTTCTTACACAAATGTAAGCTAACAAATGCAAATGAAAGCTAAGACTATGGTTTTGTTTCCAAAGATTCTGCTATACTAGAAACATGATTATTACCACATCTTTACGTGAAAATGAGGTCTTGATTGCACGTGCCCAAGAATTAGCTCACGAGCTAGGAGCTGACTACCAGCCTCGTCGCAAGTTATCCTTGGCAAAATGTTTAGAGCGATTTGGAGCTTTTTATCTTCTATATAAGGATAGACTGTCTTTTGTCAATGCGGATGGCAGTGAGCTGTCCTTTCATCCAGATACGGCAGTTCTTCGGATTAAGGCGCCACACGATGCTCTAGTCAGTCTT
>UMDQ01028403.1_pt1 | contig 12390 bp, 10 predicted proteins | sample 1964531 | NCBI WGS metagenome assembly UMDQ01 (sample SAMEA4835998, study PRJEB28245) | human gut metagenome | biome: gut microbiome; material: fecal sample | place: Denmark | collected 2008
GCAGTGGCCGATAAATTTGGCAACCTGCTGTCCAAAATGCAATGGCTGAATTTCGGCGGCGGGCACCACATCACCCGCCCCGGCTACAACATGACCACGCTGGAGCGCTGCATCCGCCGCGCCCATCAGGACTGGGGCGTGACGGTCTATCTGGAACCCGGCGAGGCCTGCGCCCTGAACGCGGGGTATCTCCTAACCCGCGTACTGGACGTAGTGCAAAACGGCGATACCACAATTGCGATTCTGGATACCAGCGCCGCCTGCCATATGCCGGATGTCATTGAGATGCCCTACTGCCCGCCGCTGCTGGGCGCGGGCGAACCCGGTGAAAAAGCCTGCACTGTGCGCCTTGCAGGCCCGACCTGCCTTGCGGGGGACGTCATCGGCGATTACAGCTTTGACGCCGTGCCCGCCGTGGGAGATTTGCTGGTTTTTGGCGATATGGCGATTTATACCACCTGCAAAAACAACACCTTCAACGGTATGCCACTGCCCGCCATCTACGCCCGCAGGCCTGACGGTACAACACGGGAAATCACAACCTTTGGGTACAGCAATTTCAAACATCGGGTTGGAAAATGATTGGTCCACTTCCTATGGCAGTTCTGCGTAGCAGATAAAAAGCAGATATGCGCAAAAGACAGTCTCCAGCATCTCATGATGGAATGCTGGAGACTGTCTTTTTTGTTTATGGTTTTCAGGAAGAATGGCTGCAATGCCACAGGATTGACCAGGAGCGAAGTATCCGGGATGATAAAAAGAAACTGGAACAGGCAAAGAAACGCCTTTCCGATCTGGATGTCATCATCTCCCGGCTGTACGAGGACTACGTTCTTGGAAATCTCAAACAACCTATGAACGCAGAAAAACGGCGTGACCTTCAGGTCACACCGTTTTCTGCGACAAAATAGTTACTTGTCACTATTAAGCCTTGTCACAACAGGCTTTTTCGACATTTTGCAGCACCACTGCACAGTAGTAGTCAAATGGTAGTCAACTGCGAATAGGCAGAAATTCAGGCAGCCAAGGTGCGGGCATCTACTTTGCCGTCCATCAGGCGGCAGTCGGTACGGGTCTGTTCGGTGACTTCATCCCCCTCAATGCGCGAAGAAGCCAAAGCATTTTTCAATACCTGCTCACGGGTAATCGGTGCCATATAGAAAACCGCCCTCCATTTTTTCATCGGTTATGCATGATAAGGCAATCCAATGCAATTTTTCCTGCAAAGCTGCAAGTTCCGGCATAGGAATGGCTCGCCCTATCGTAAAAGGCATAAACTTAAACCTGCCTGACAATCATTTCATAACCACCTGCATGGATGGTGCAGCCGAACGGGGATATATGTCTGCCTCAAGACTTATACATTCTTCACGAGCAGTGCCTGATAGGGTTCCAGTTCTACATCCGCCAGCCAGACGGGCTGACCGTCTGCGGAACGGTAGCTGCCGCCCAAAGCGTCAAGACCGGCCCCGGCAGGGTACTCGGTAAAGTTGAACAGCCCCACCAGCGTTTCTTCTCCTCGTTTGCGTACCAGTGCCAGGACGCCGGGGTTGTGGGTGTCCCATGTGGTTACCCACGCATCCGGGGCAAAGCACTCGTCTGCTCGCATTTTGCGCAGTTCTTCCATGCCCTGCCACAGCTTGTTCGGCAGCGTACCCTTTTGGGTGCGCTGTTTTGCGTTTTCCCAGTTAAACACACTGCGGTGCAGGTTGCGGCTGTCGTCTGCCCGATTGGGGTCGGACTTATAATCCCAGCCGTTGAGCTGGGCAATCTCGTCGCCGGAGTTCAGCATCGGAAATCCCTGCAAAAATGCCATGACGCTATGCAGCAGCAGGTCGCGGCGGACCGCGTAGTCCAGCGCGATCGTATCGCCCGATTCCAGCGCCTGCTCCACTCCGCACAGGCTGGCGGTGGTGCCGCAGCTGCGGGCATCGCCGGTAGCGGGGTCGTAGTTGTACAGCTCGCCCTTTGCCCAGCTTCCGGGGAAATCGCCCGTATAAAAATGGTAGAGATATTCCTTGTGCTTTTGGGGGTCAATATCCAAACGGTTCTCAGCCGCTTCATCCAGGCCCCAGCCGATATCATCGTGGCAGCGCAGATAGTTTACAAACCAGCAGTTGCCCGGCAGAGCGTGCAGGGCGTCCAGCTGTGCCTTCAGCAGGCGGGTGTCACGGCTTGCCAAGGCACCCCACAGGTTGACCATGGTGGATACATTGTAAAGCATATGACATTCCGGCTTTTCGGGTGTGCCGAAGTACGCCGCCAGCTCCTTGGGCGCCATGACCACTTCGCCCTTGAGGATGACCGCGGGGCAGACACATTCCAGCACCATGCGCAGCATCCGCACGATGGTATGTACCTGCGGTAAATTGCGGCAGGTCGTGCCAAGCTGTTTCCAAATGTAAGGCACAGCGTCAATGCGGAACACCTCCACACCCAGATTGGCCAGATGCAGAATACTTTTGGTCATGTCCACGAACACCGCCGGGTTTGCGTAGTTCAGATCCCACTGGTAGTCGTGGAAGGTGGTCAGCACCCACTTGTGCATCTCCTCGCACCAGGTAAAGTTGCCGGGCGCGGTGTTGGGAAATACCTGCGGCACGGTCTGCTCGTACTGGTCCGGGATGGTGCGGTCATCAAACAGGTGGTAGTAGGCTTGGAACCACGGGTCGCCCGCCTTGGCCGCCATTGCCCAGCGGTGGGTGCTGGCGGTGTGGTTCATCACAAAATCCAGACACAGGCTGATACCGGCCTTGCGCAGTTCGCGGGTCAGATTTTCGAGGTCTTTATTCGTGCCGAGAGCCGGGTCTACGGTATCGAAATCCTCCACCGCATAGCCGCCATCGTTGTGCGGGTGCGGCATCTGCAGTAAAGGCATCAGGTGCAGATAGGTCAGCTTTTGCTCCTTGAAATAGGGCAGTTTCTTTGCCAGTTCTTTTAGGTTCCCGGCAAACAGGTCGGTGTACATCGTCATACCGAACATACTGCCCCGCTTGTACCAGTTCGGGTCGGCGGCGCGGGCTTTGTCCAGCGCCTTCAGCTCAGCGCTGCGGGCGTCGTAGGCGTCTGCCATCTCCCGTTCCAGAACCTCCAACCCTTCCCGGTTGTTGTACAATTCCATGAACAGCCATTCCAGCTCGTCCTTATGGCGGGCAAATCGTGTGGAAAATTCCTGCGCCATGGGTCAGCCCTCCACTTCTGTCAGGGTGGGCATGGCGGGGATGGCACCGCGGCGGCTGGTGGTGATGCTGGCCGCCTTGTTGGCAAAAGCCAGAATACTTTCCAGTTTGTCCGCCGTCAGGGTGTTCAAATCCTCCTTGCACAGCTTGGACAGCGCTGCCCCGAAGAAGGTGTCGCCTGCCCCGTTGGTGTCGCCCACCTTGCAGGGAACACCGGCTACATGACCGGTTTTCTCTCCAAAGCGGTAGAACACACCGTTTGCACCCAAGGTGACAAAAATCAGCCGAATGCCGTTTTGTGCCAGCTGCGCCGTGCCGTTTTCGCAGTCGGTGGTGCCAGTCAGCAGGGGCAGCTCCTCGTCCGAAACCTTCAGGATATCCACCAGCGGCAGGGGAGCTTTCATCTGCGCGATCGCTTTTTCCTCGCTGTGCCAAAGGTTGGCGCGGTAGTTGGGGTCGTAGGTGATGATTGCCCCCAGCTTTTTGGCACGGGCGGCGGCGTCCAGCGTGGCGGTGCGGGCGGGGTCGGCGGTCAGACTGACCGAGCCGAAATGCACGATTTTGGCTGCTTTCAGGGCTTCCTCCGGGATATCCTCTTTGCACAGCATCACATCGGCGTTGGCACTGCGGTAAAAGCTGAAATCCCGCTCACCGGAGGCATCCACCGACACGACTGCCATGGTGGTGGGGTGGTCGGCATCGGTGACCATATAGCGGGTGTCTACCTTGTTTTCCTGCAAAACCTCGGTCAGATAGCGGCCAAAGGCATCCTCGCCCACCTTGCCGATAAAGGTAGTCTGTGCGCCCAACTTGGCGGCGGCAACCGCCAAATTGGCGGGGGCGCCGCCGGGGTTTGCCGCAAACTGCGGAATGCCGCGTTCATCCCTGCCGGTCTGGGTCAGGTCGATCAAAACTTCACCAATCGTTACAATATCCATGTGTATCTCTCCTTGCTGAATGTATCGGGCAAAAACAAGCAGCATTACTGCTGCAAAAGATAGCGGATATAGGCAGCTGCGCGCTCCGGGTGCGGTGCATTTGCAATGACACCGAGGTAAACGGATTCCTCGAAGCCGGCTTGTGCTATGAGGGGCGTGTCGGAAATATCCAGCGTTAAACCATCGGCAGACAATTCATCCAAGCTGCTGAAATCTGCATCCAGTGTACGCAGGTCAAGAAAATATTCTTCGTCTTGCAGTTGGTCTCGCGCAGCGGTGTCCATTAGAATAACATCTAATTGCTGTGCGCTGACAGCAGCCAGCAGCTTCAGCTCAGAGGCATAGATATATTGTTCATCGACATTGGCAGTTTCATTTATAATCAGCCCGGTCAGCAGATTGACCTGCTGCTTTTTTGTCAGATGCGCATATTGGGCAAAGCCGTCAGTAAGCTGCCCGGTCAAATCAGAACCGGCTGAAATGTTCACAAGACTAACGTACAGCACAGCTTCTTTTTTGGTGAAATGCCGATAAGCGGCATATCCGAAAATGTACAAAACGATTAAAACTCCTATGATGGGGAGTTTGTAGTATGCCCAAATGTGTTCCCATCTTTTGCGCCCATGCAGAGCGCGCAGGGTGGCAAAATCAGCGCTCTTCATCGTGCGATTCCTCATCTGCCGCATCGGGATCTCCGCCGATAAGATGAATGATTTTTACCAAGAGGAAAGAACATAGCATGGCACACAAGCCCATTCCCAAAAGAAAGGCGGGCGCGAATACGCAAACTGTGATCCACCCCATAACAGCGTAGATAAACGCCATCAGCAGGGTGCAGAACAAATAGCGAACTCCGACGGCAAAGGAGGTCCTTAAAATGCCAAGCGTCGTATTTTCAAAACGTGCCAGCAGGGGAAATGCGTAGAGCAGTACAATGGCGTACAGCACGGCAGCACCGATCACCAGCGCTGTCAAAATCGTCCAGAATGCACTGGTGTTCCAAAGGCGGCTCAACACGAAGCCGTCGACGCCCAAAAAGCAGCCAAGTGCCAGCAGGATAAGCCATAACTTTGTGGCTGGCTTGAAATTGCTGCGAAACGCACGGAAGAACATACGGGTAAGACCCTCATCACGATCCTCAGCCATTTTCAATGTGCAGTAAAACAGCGCCGTAGTAGAAGCACCAATCGTAAAAATCGGCAGGCTGCATATAAGCCACAAAATGTTCAGATAGGCGCTGTATGTCAGCTTTGTCAGCACAGAAAACCACGGCTTGTCCCACAGGTCACGCATACTGTACCTCTCAATCTCCTGTGGATTCACGCAGGATCAGATTCGTTTCCGTATAAACAGTCCGATAATTCAGCGAGGGCTCCTCAATACGAGTTATAAGCAGATTGGCGGCGGCATACCCCATGATTTGCCCGTGAATATGAATGGATGTCAGCCGAGGTGAAAAATACGATGCCTCTTGGCTGTCATCAAATCCGCAAATCCAGATGTCATCCGGAACGGAATAGCCAAGCCGATGCAAGGCGTTGATAAGATCCATTGCTATAAAATCATTGGCGCAGATAAAAGCGTCCGGCATGGTCGGGCAACCGCGCAGCGACTGATACAGATACTCCGAATAGTTTGGCTGTGCTTTTTGCGTTGCGCAGGTCGGCCAGTCGGTTGCCATACCAAAATGCTCGGCTGCATCCTTGTAAGCCCGGTAACGTTCAAGAAAAGACTGGCAGTGCTCTTTATCCCCGGCAAAGGCGATACGTTTTCGTCCGCGCTGTGCCATCTGCGCCACCATGTTCTGAATTTCGATACGGTTTTCCATATACAGCCGATCAGCCTGCAGCGGAGGGCGCATTCCCATCACGGGTGTGTCCACGAAAAGAAGCGGAATGCCCAGCGTACAAAGCATCTGGGCGTAATCATAGTCAAATACTTCAAAGCAGATGATGCCTGCCGTGTGCTCTGTGTTTAAGGAAGACGGCAGCTCCTTTGCAGCCAGCTCAGCGGGCGAAATGCGGTGGATCGTCATACAGGCGTGAAGATGCTGAAGCTCTGATTGAAAGCGATCCAACATCATTGCGGCAAAGTGGGAGTTATTCAAAAAACGGGTTGTCAGTATGGCAATTTCACGCTTATCGACGGGGAGAATGGAAGCATCCCCGGCGTTGCTGTTCCCATCAAATACCGGAAGGTAGGAAAATTGCTTGTATCCCATTTCGGCAGCCTTGCGCAGGATCTTCTCCCGTGTGGCATCGGCCAGAACGCCGGTGTTATTGATAGCCTTGGAAACCGTATTGCGGGAAAGCTGAAGCTCGTTGGCAATATCCTGAATGGTGACTTTGGTAGACATGATCCGTCTCGATTCTGTACACTCTATAAGTAAGAAATGTACTTTACTATATTCTGCAGGTATCTCCGTCCGGGAAATTCCTGTGTTTCTGATACCAGTATAGTGCATATGCACAAATTAGTCAAATGTAAAAACGCAAATCAGCATATTGCACATTCGCACGCACTGGTTTTTGTGCAGCTACACGAATGTACCGTAATTCGTTTAAAAACGAGGAAAACGCCATTGACTTTTGCGATTGGTGATGGTATAAATGAATCACAGGGTTTTACAAATGCACCATCCAGGGAGGCTTGAGCAGAACATGTTGTGCAAATGTAAAACAAAGAAGAAACGGTACAGTGAAATCAAAAAGGAGGAGAATGATTCATGAAACCAAAGTCAGTTGCACCCCAAAGCAAGGTCATGGCGGTTGACCGTAAACTGCATAATACATGGGTGTACATTAAGCGTCATTGGCAGCTCTACCTGCTATTTCTGATGCCGGCTGTATTGCTGACCCTTGTATTCCGCTACATTCCTATGGGCGGTGTACTGATCGCCTTCCAAAAATACAACCCGTTCAAGGGCATCTGGGGCAGCGAATGGGTCGGGTTCAAGAACTTTACGCGGTTCCTGTCCTCGCCGGATTTCATGCGGTATTTGATCAACACCTTGAAACTGAGCGTCTATGGCTTGCTGTGGGGCTTCCCCATTCCGATTTTGTTGGCCTTCCTGCTCAACCGCATTAAAAGCAATAAGATCAAGCAGAAGGTACAGCTTGTCCTGTATATGCCCAACTTTATTTCCGTGATCGTGCTGTGCGGTATCGTGCGCGTTCTGCTGTCTGTCACAGGTCCTGTAAATGGGCTGTTTCATACCGGCATCAACTTTATGACATTGCCGGAGGCTTTCCGCCCGATTTACATCATCAGCGGAATCTGGCAGGGCGCAGGTTGGTCCTCCATTATGTACACAGCCGCGCTTTCCAACGCCAGCCAGGAGCTGAAAGAAGCCGCCATGCTGGACGGCGCGAACCTGATTCAGCAAATACGAACCGTTGAATGGCCCGCCATCAAAGATATGGTCGTGATTCAGTTCATCCTGCAGGCAGGCAACATTATGAGCATCGGCTTTGAAAAAGCCTACGCCCTGCAAACGGATCTGAACCTGAATTCGGCAGAAATCATCGCCACCTATGTATATAAAAAAGGTCTGTTAGACGGTGATTACAGCTTTTCAACAGCAGTCGGTCTGTTCAACACAGTTATCAATGTCATATTGCTTATCGCTGTAAACAAAATCGTTGCCAAGATGAACGATGGGCAAGGCTTGTAAGGAGGTGTCCGCTATGTCTAAGAAAAAGTCGGGAATGCAGATCTATACCAAACAAGACAAAGCCATCCTCTACTGCGGCTATGTACTGTTGGCTCTGTTTCTCATCGCCATTATTGTGCCGATGGTTTACATTGTGATCGCTTCGTTCATGGATCCCGTCACATTGCAAAACAAGGGCATTTCCTTTGACTTCAGCAAATGGAGCCTGGATGCCTATGAGCGTGTCATCTCGGACAAACAGATATGGGTCGGCTTCAAAAACGCTGTCCTTTATTCGGTTATATTTACCGTCATTTCCGTTGCCGTAACGATGCTGGCAGCCTATCCGATGTCGCTGCCGGACTTCAAGGGAAAGAAATTTTTCAACATCTTATTCGTTATCACGATGTTCTTCAACGGCGGTCTGATCCCTACCTACCTGCTCATCAACAACCTCGGTCTGCTGGATTCCATGTGGGCGGTTATCCTGCCGGGTGCATTCAGCGTCTGGAATATGATCATTGCCCGTACCTACTATCAGGGGATCCCGCGTGAGCTTCGTGAGGCAGCCGATGTGGATGGTGCCAGCGAAATGCGCTACTTCTTTAGTATCTTGCTGCCGGTTTGTATGCCGGTAGTGGCGGTGCTTGCTCTTTGGCAGTTTGTAGCTATGTGGAACAGCTATTTTGACGCGATGATCTACCTGAACAGTGCCTCCAAACAGCCCCTGCAGTTGGTGCTGCGCTCTATCCTGATCCAAAGCCAGCCCGAATCCGGTATGATTGCCGATATTCAAAGCACGGCTGAACGCGCAAAAATGGCCGAGTTGCTCAAGTATGCAACCATTATCATTTCCAGCCTGCCGCTGCTGGTCATGTATCCCTTCTTCCAAAAGTATTTTGATGCAGGCATTATGGCGGGCTCCGTCAAGGGCTGATTGTTAGGAAAACTCGACCGGAATTTCCCGGCCGCAATATTAAAAAAGGAGAAAAACGCAATGAAAAAATTGATTTCACGCTGCAATTTCCTCAAAATGGGCGCCTTGGCGAGCGCTGTTATGATGCTGGCCGCCTGCGGCGGCGGTGCCGGAGGCGGAAAAGATTCGGCTGCCAATGTAGATGTTACCGGCACCGTTTCGTTTCCTCTGGCGGAGCAGGTAACCTTTACCGGTATGACAAGCTATCCGGTCGGCAGTGAATCTGAGCCGAACAACCGTACCATTTTCAAACGTCTTGAGGAAGCCACCAATGTACATATCGACTGGACGGCTATTCAGGCTGACCAGTGGAGCGATAAAATCACCCTGAATATGTCCAACCCCAACACTCTGACGGATTTTGTCTTTACGGCAGATTTCAGCGACAGTGACCTGCTGCGCTACGCAGATCAAGGCGTTATTGTCAATCTGGAGGACTACATCGACAACAATATGCCCAACCTCCAGAAGGTTTTTGAGATGTACCCGGAGTACCGTACCATGTGTACTGATTCCGAGGGACATATCTGGGCGTTGCCGTGGATCGAGCAGTTGGGCTCTGAAAAGACGGCGATCCAGACGGTGGGCAATATGAGCTTCATCAACAAGAAGTGGCTGGATTTCTTGGGTCTGGAGATGCCGACGACGGTAGATGAATTTGAGCAGGTACTGATCGCTTTCCGCGACAACGCGGATGCCATCAAGAGTGAGTTTGGCATTGAGGGTGATATCATCCCGATGTCCTGCATTGTCAACAACGGTGACCAGGATCCCAGTATCCTGATCAACGGCTTTGGTGAGGGCTATGGTGATGCCGATAAGGATCGCCACATTGCCGTCACGGATGACCTGAAGGTTATCTGCGCGGCCACTCAGCAGGGCTACCGTGAAGGTCTTGACTGGCTGCACAAGCTGTATTCTGAAAACCTCATTGACCCCGAATGCTTTACGCAGGAATGGTCCACCTATGTTTCTAAAGGCAAGGCCGGTCGTTACGGCGTCTGCTTTAGCTGGGATGTTGCCAACATCGACAACCTGACCGATTGGGTACCCCTGCCCGCACTGACTGCCGATACCCGCAATATCACCCCGCAGAACGGTTCCTTCACCAGCGGCTTTGGGCGCGGCAAGTGCGTTGTCACCGCCAAGGCGTCGAACCCCGCCCTGGTTTGTGCCTGGCTCGACCAGATGTATGCACCCCTGCAGTCTCCCCAGAACAACTGGGGTACCTACGGCGATGAAACCGGTTTCAATATCTTTGAAATGTCCACCAACGATAAGGGCGAGCCGATGCTGAAGCATGCCCCCCTCGGCGATGCATCCCCCGTTGAAGTCCGCGAAGCACAGTGCGTCGGCGGTCCTCTGGCGGTTCTGGATGATTACTACGGCGTTTATGTCACCTGCCCGGACGATGCACAGTACCGTTTGGACTGGATCAAGGATATTTACACCCCGGATATGAACAAAAAGTATGTTTACCCCAATGTTTTTATGAGCAGCGAGGACACCGAGCAGGTTTCCAACCTTCAGGCAGATCTCCAAACCTACATGAACACCCAGAAGGCAAACTGGATCATGAACGGCACTACCGATGCCGAATGGAATGAGTATCTCAATAAGCTGGAGGCGTACAAACTGTCTGACTATCTGGCGATTATGCAGAAGTATCTTGACGCCTATTACGCAAAGCAATAAGTTTCACCAGGAGGAATCCATGAGCAATACAATTTTGCAGAAAGCACACGATTACGAGGAAGAGCACGGCGCTGCCATTTCTGCGGCAGAGCGCCCAGCCTACCACTTGACCCCTTATGTAGGCTGGATGAATGACCCAAACGGCTTTTCCTTCTATCATGGGAAATACCACCTGTTTTACCAGTACAACCCCTACGCAACACAATGGGGTCCGATGCACTGGGGACACGCGGTCAGCACAGATTTGCTGCATTGGGAGTATCTGCCCTGCGCCATTGCTCCGGATTCTCCGTCTGATAACGGCCCCGGCTGCTTCTCCGGCTCAGCCACCGAAATGGACGACGGACGTCAGCTCTTGCTGTACACCAGCGTGGTTTCCGAAAAGCAGCCGAATGGTGAAATGCGGGATATTCAGACCCAGAGCGTTGCTGTGGGCGATGGATTGAATTACGAAAAACCTGCCTGCAACCCGGTGCTGACCCAGAAAGACCTGCCGCAGGGATTCAGCAAGTTCGATTTCCGTGACCCGAAGATCTGGCGCGAAGCAGACGGCACCTACTCTGCCGTGACCGTTGCCCTGACCGAGGACGGCAGCGGTGCAGCCGTACTGTTCCAAAGCAAGGATGGTTTCGACTGGCATTTTGTTACTGTGCTGGAGCGTTGCAACAACGTGTACGGCAAAATGTGGGAGTGCCCGGACTTCTTCCCGCTGGACGGCAAGCATGTACTGATGCTCGGACCGATGGAAATGCGTCCGTCCGGTGAGTTCCATAACGGACACAATGTGATCGCGTTTGTCGGAAGTTATGATGAGAAAACGCATACCTTTACCCGCGAACAGGTGCAGCTGATGGACGGCGGCATCGACTTTTACGCCACCCAAACCACACAGGCACCCGATGGACGCCGCCTGATGACGGCGTGGCTGCAAACCTGGTCGGATACCGAGGATAAGCCGCAGGGATGCAAGTGGTTCGGGCAGACCATCTGCCCGCGCGAACTGCATTTGAAAGATGGCCGCATCATTCAGACCCCGGTTCGGGAGCTGGATGCCGCCCACGGTAAGCGCACTCTGCACGAAGATGTGACTGTACAGAAGGAAACTGCGCTGGCCGGCATCGGTGGACGCATTGCTGACCTGACTGTTACCGTGGCAGCGGGCGAATACCGCAGCTTTACCGTTAAGCTGGCAGCCGATGCAGCGTATCACACCCGCCTGACCTATGACCCCTACACCTCGCTGCTGACGCTGGATCGCAGCTGTGCCGGTTCCCGCGCCGATATTGTGCATACCCGCAGCTGCAAGGTGCGCAGCCAAAACGGCGCTCTCAAGCTTCGCATCCTGCTGGACAAAAACAGCGTGGAGGTCTTTGTCAACAATGGTGAGCAGACGATGACAGCGTGGATCTACACCCCGCAATCCGCCGATGGCATCACCTTTGCTGCAGACGGTCAGGCAACCATTACTGTGGAACAGTTTGAACTGAACCTGTAACTGGATATTCCCTTCGTTTCTCCTTCATCAACACAGCCCCGTTCTGGTTTCCTTCACCAGAACGGGGCTGTGTTTAGGGCGCTGGGAGTGGAGTGAAAAATCAATGCTCTCCCAGCCGATAAAAAAGCCACTTTTTCCACAGAAGAAATTTTCCTTATGCGAAAAACTATAAACAGACTGAGAAATGAACGATTATCAAAAGGTCAGTACACGGACACGGCAGATGATATGCTACTAAAATTATTCTAAACCTAAATAACATTAAAACAAAAAGCGCATTGCAAAAATACATTGCAACGCGCTTTTTTGTGCATCTGAAGGGATTCGCCAAGCCGCGGGGCACGGGCTGTTCGAATCCCCCTCTTTTACTGCCCCATAAAATCCGCGCATAACAAAAAGAGCAGCACCCCACAAGGTGCTGCTCTTGGTGCGACCGGGAGGATTCGAACCTCTGG
>UMDQ01026542.1_pt1 | contig 12305 bp, 4 predicted proteins | sample 1964531 | NCBI WGS metagenome assembly UMDQ01 (sample SAMEA4835998, study PRJEB28245) | human gut metagenome | biome: gut microbiome; material: fecal sample | place: Denmark | collected 2008
AGTATGGAACAATTGTTAATAAATGGCTTGAGGGATGGCAGTCGGGAGATATTGTAAACTGCAACATTCGCACTAGAGCGACTGACGCCTATTATACTGGCCAATTATATAATTGGACTGAGATAAATACATATCCTCAATTTTTAAATGCGGTAAATATCATATTTGCTTACGTTAAGGGGGAATGGAAGATTGATGTAGGAAAAGAGTTTGATAATAGCTATGCCTTCTATGTTTCGGGGATGAGTATTAGAGAAACGTTCCAAGGCTTGAATAAAGGTATATCCATTGCTAATGTATCGAACGCTACCCAACCAGCTAATAGGCGAGTTACTATTACAGGAAGCGCCCCGCATGGATATTTTCTTGGATTCGCTTTTACAAATTCAGCTACAAATGGCATTCATACGGATGAAACTATTAGAAAGCTTCCCGTTGAGCTGACATGTGCCGATACGGTTTCGATTAATTCCTATCCATTTGCTACTTACATTAACCAGAAAAATTATAATGGCAGTGCAAATAATGGGACAGTGTTAAGGAATATTAACATTTTGCCAATGGCATTTTGTCCTGATCGTACTAATTTTTTTAATGATATTGCCACTAATTATTTTAGACTGAACTATTTTGTCGAAAGAAAACTTGTCGGCGTAAATAAATATAAAATTATTTACTATTTCAACACTCTAGTAAAAAGCGCCTTTAATGTTCAGAAGGGATATCCTTCTGCCGTTACTATCAGGCGAGGCCGTCTTATCTTCGCTGGAACTAAGGCCCAGCCCCAAACGATATGGGCGTCGCGCGTGGACAGATATGAAGACTTTTCCGTTGATGACCAATCGGATTCCGGTTGGAACCTTACGATAGGCGCGAATCAGGCACAGGTCATTCAGTGGCTTTCTTCTTCCAAGGATTTGATTGTTGGGACGGACATTGGCGAATGGGTTATTAATGATGATGATCTTAATAGTCCGGTCCCTACTATTAAAGAACAGAGCCGCTGGGGTTCATCTACTTTTCAGGGAGAGTTGATGACGGAAAGCTTGTTCTTTGTCCCGAAGGACAGGAAAGGTCTTATCCATTCCCTTTATTCTTTCCAGATTGACGGCTACCAGTCCGAAGACGTTTCCATTGTTGCTTCTGATCTTCTTGAATCCGGCATCACGTCACAGAGCATTATGAAAGACCCTGACCCTATTTGGTGGGGGACGTCAGAAGATGGGAAGATGCTTGGATTCTTATTCAACCGCACGCAGGAAATCCAAGGCTGGCATTGGCATGATATTCAAGGAGGGAAGTTCAAGCAGGTTGTTTGCTATCACAATCCGGTGAAGCGTCAAGAAGGCATATTCGCCTGCATTCAATGCGTTCCTCCGGCTGGTTCAACTATTCCTTTGTACAATGCTGAGTATTATTTAGCGTACATGGACTTTGACCACCCGTGTATTGACTTCCCAACGATAGCGGAGTGTGGCCCTTCTTTGCTCAGTGGAGCAGGATTTTTGGGAGAATGGACTTCGTTTGCCTCAAAGGAAGTAGTTATAGGCAATACAGACCCCCTAGATTATTATTTAGCCTCTAGTTTATGCTGGCAAGGAGGAGAGCCGGGGCAATTAGTCCCTTATTCAGGCATCTATCCAAAGATAGATATTATAACTCAAGGCAATTCTGGTTTTAATGATGGTAAGACTACGGGTTATTGCTGGACGTTTACAGGAGAGCTTAACCCTGAGGGATATTATTCTTTCAGCAATGGCGCTCTTACCGGAGGAAGAATTAGATTCTCTCCCACATTTGAAGCCGGGAATAATGCTTTAGTTGGCTATTCAATGACTGGTACGTTTTCTTCCTTCTTATGGGGCTTGCACATTGAGTCCGAGTTCATATCGATGCCTATGGGGAATACTGCCAACTACATCATCCCCGCGATGACGACCAAAATCAACCAGCTAAGGTATCAGGTCTCGCGGGACACGTCTGATGACATAGCTCCTAATGGTGTCGTCATGGGGGATTATGCATCGACTTATGGATACCCTCGAATCCAAGCGCAGGTAGAAGCATTAGATTATTCCGCTCCTTTGGGGATGAAAAAGAATGACACGTTAGGGATAAGGTTGTATCTTAATAACGGACGAGGACATGAGGTATTAAGTGGCCCTTCATCCACCGATACCAGATTGTATTTCGCGTTTACGGACGCAAAGAACACGGACGTCTTATCAGCATATATCATTTATGATTCCAACCTCGTATGATAACCTTGGGTGGGCAGATGACTCTTTGATAAGCTGGCCTAGCTGGATTGAAAATTCAGTTGTGCCGAATCTTACATACGGGGATGGATTGTTGCCGGGTTATTATGACAGCGGAGAAACGGCAGTATCCGCTTCTTTTGCTCCTCTTCCCGAATTAGGTTACCCGGAGATGCCCCAACCTGCGCCGACGTCTTCGACATATGGCGTTGAGATGCAACCTCGTGTGGCGTCCATTAATACTACTGCAAGCACGGTACCTATTAGCAACCAGCCGCTTACATACAACCAAGTTCAGCCGGAGTTCGGCAATAATTCTCAGACGTGGAGTGCGGCTAGCAATGTTCTTGGAGATGTACTAGATAATCTTAAAAAAGAACACCAGTATCAAATTGCCGAACGTGGGTACAATATTCAGGCGCAGGCATTAGCTGAAAGGTCGGAGTCCGCTTACAAGATCGCCGGGACAAACATGATGCGTCTCCGTGGCAATCAGGAAAGGTATTTAACGCAACAGCGCGTGGCGGCAGTGCGTACGGGCTTTGCCCCTACCTCGGGTTCCATTGAGGCCGTGCAACGTGGCACGATGAGCAAGTTCGAGCAACAGATCGCAGACTCCGAAAGAGAGGCAGAACAGAGGAGGCAAGATACCATGTACCAATCGCGCGTCATGTCATGGCGTGCAGGACAGGCTAGGAAGGCCGCTAAGCAAGCTCGCATTTCAATGTGGGGTTCTATCATAGGAAGCACCATAGGAGCCGTTGTAGGCGGCCCTGTAGGAATGCAAGCAGGTTCCAAGATAGGTTCATCAATCGGAGGGTTCTCTTAATATGGCAGAAGATACAAGAAACATTCGTCTTGGAGTTCCGAGTCAGGCGAGAAACGCAACGATGCCGGGGTCACCGGACAATCGTTATGCTTCTACGGGGCAAAGCGATGTGTCGCGCTTTGTTCCGATCGGCAGTGAATTTAATGCGGAGACAAGCAATCGTGCGGCGAGGAATTTAACAGAAGGTCTCTCCTTAATCGGGAAATCCAAGGCAGAAGTTGAGACGGTTAACGACAGTATCATGTCTAGGCGCATGCAGGCTGAGCTTACAAATGCTTCTGCTAAGATCATTTCGTCTTTATCTACCGATCCTGAATACATGAACAAGCCGAGCATGTGGACTCAGGTTTATCAGGAGAGGATGGCCTTAGCTCAAGAAGATATTAATACTAGGTTTGACGGCGCTTTCTTGGTCGGCAAGAACAGATTGCTGACCGATGAAGCCTTGAACCAGATCAAAGCTAAAGAGGCTGTGCAGGTTGCTAGGACTGCGGCGCTACGTGTTTCACAGATGGCGGCTGACGAAACTAATGCCGCTATTGATATTGCGATTAAAAGCGGGCAGTTTGATGAAGCTTCACGCATCACGGAAGAGACTCCTTATCTTAGCGATGCTCAGAAGATGAAGCTTAACTTCACTATTGACCAAGCGAGGACTACTGACGAGGTCCAGCAAATGGCTTTGTCCAACCCATACGGATTGCTCGAGGAAATCCAGACGAAAGGTTCTGTTCGAGGTAGAGAGCTTTCCTACGAGCAACAGCAGTACGGAATCAATCAGGCGCGGTCCTTTATCAATGAAGACCAGAAGAAGAACTACAACTCTCTTGTTGAACAGTTCATGCTGGCGCCAGAAGGATTTTCCATTGAACAGGCAAAGAAGTCATTGGAAGTTAATGGCATTAATACCCAGCAGTTTGCTACGCTTTGGAGGATGTACAAGCAGAATACCGCGAACATTCCTCCGACTTCTGCCGAATTTGCCAGAGCAAGTAAATATGCGGCGAGCATGATTCCTTCTTATCAGAATGCCACGCCAGAACAAAGAGCCAACTTGGAGAACCAGTTGAGAACAACTCTAAGCCAAGCCAACTTTTCTTCCAACGATCAAACGTCTTTGATTAACCTGATGAAGACGCACACGCCGCCTTCCTATCTGGATGATGCGAAAACGTGGGTTGAGCGGGTATGGGACACAGGCAAATATCCACTTTATACTGGGAAAGATTATGTAGATGAGAGCGGTACCCCAATCTACATGACAGAGGCGGAGTTTAATAATAGCTTCGTTGGGAAGAACAAGCAATATTATCTGGATAAGACAGAAAGCCGTGCCTATGAAGACCCGGAAACTTTGGCGAAGAGGTATGTAGTTAGAGAGAAAATTCCTAACCTTCAAAACGATGCAAGCTTTAAGAACTTCATCGGCCAAGTCAGGGCACAGGCGACCCAGCAAGTGTACGATTTCATGGGGCAGAACGGCGGCAAGACTCCGACCGAACAGGAGCGTTACAAGATTCTTGCTGATACCATTTCTCAAGTCTCAAAGGAATCAGGCATTCCCACTAGGGGGTTCACTTCTTACTTCTCGGCGTTTCAACAAGAAGAAGATGTCGTTGGTCCTATGCAAAGCGCTACCAGAGTAATCGCATTAGATCAGAACTTTACCCTTGGAGATAAAACGGAACTTCCTGAGATGCCTAATGGTGGTTTTGTCGTGACTCTTGGGACTCCCAACAGTTCAATTTATGAAGTTTCTTCTTCATCAGGAGAGCCTATTAAAACGCCTCTCTTGTCAAAGGATATGTATAAATCTTCTGGAGGTTCGAGAAAGTTATTGGAAATAGATCAATTCTATTTGCAGAAGCCTTCTGCTGACGCGATGGATAATGAAGCGGAAAGAAGGGCTAGGATTCTCCGGGTAAATAACGGCTTGAGCGACGAGGATGAACAAGCTATATATTCAGCTTTGATCTCTTATTGGAATAGATAAAATGGACGAGCCTATCGAACCCGTATTGCCTGATGACGAAGGAGTGACTCCTCCTCCTTTGGATGAATCAGTTATTCCTTCGCTTGGAATATCTGGCGACCAAGAAGCTATCGCCCGTGAACAGCGCAGGGCGCAGGGAGTTGGATACGCAGAACTTAGCGAAACTGAAAGAGCTAACTACTTAGGGATTCGGGCAAATGCTTTGCGTAGGGAAACTCTCGCAGATTTGGAATCCTATAAAAAGCTTCAACGGGAGTTTAGGCAAAGCAATGTTCTCGATAGCTCGATGATGGATGAAATCCTTCGGCTTAATGATTCCTTGAAGAAGAGAGGGATTGACCCTACATTTGAGCTAAGGAGAGAGAAGGTAGAGAGGACAAACGCTATATTCTCCGCATTAACTCAAAACATACAACCGGAAAAAGGACTTTACGGTTATATTGATACAGATGAAGTTGTCGATAATAAGTTAGGGAAACTTTTGAATGCTGACCAGATAGCATCTTGGAATAGCGCTGACCAAGCTACGAAAGAGAGAGAGCTTTTTGGAGCTATCAAGGAAGTGAAGTTCCCTAACATGAGTATTTCTGATGAGATGGCCGCCGCTATTCTCATGAGGGAATATAAGACGGACAGCATCAATGGCGTCATTAATAAGTACTCTCAAGATTTAAAGAGGGCAAATGAAGTAAAGGAAGGATATTACAAGGCAGAGGCAGATTTCCTTCCGGCCTTCTTGGAAAATGGAGGAGACTTTGAGAAAGCCATTGACTCTCTCGGTCCTAACTCAGTTTATGGGCGCTCCATTTTCAACAATTCCCCTTATTTGCGGACGCAATATCAAGCGGCATATGAAGCTACTTCATGGATTAAGGACGAGTATATAAAAGAGGGTTCTCTTGATTGGGACAAGATGGCTGACAGGTTGCTAGCTCTTGGGGAGAATACGGGTTCGTTCAAGATTGCTATTCAGATGCTTCCTGAATTCCTGCCCAAAGACGATAGAGCATGGCTGGTCCAAGCATTGAACGACACCTATGAAGATATAGGGTCATTCTTAAGAATGCTTCCTGAGAAAGACGAAGATGAAGAAAAATTTCAACGTCTTGCTCTAGCTATCCAGAAAGAATATCGCTCCATGCGAGACATGCCTGAGAGCAATTGGGGCATGGGGGTCAGGAACTTAGTTGATAATGTTCCTAAAATTGCCGCCGTCAGCTTGTCTTCTTTAGCTACAGGAATTGTAACAAGGAACCCAGTTGCAACTTACAGCGTAGCAACAGCTATGGGGTCATTGGTCTATGGCTCGAGTGCCGGACTCGATGCTTATAAATCAAACTCTAGTAGAGAAGGGGCAATCGCGTATGGATTAACGGTAGGCTCACTAGAAGGCGCTCTTGATTCTCTCACAATGTCTACTGGTGGTCTAGCAGTTAAAGGCGTACGAGCTACTGGACTTGGTTCTACTGCGATAAGAGGAGTTGAAGCTATAGCAGAAAGATCGACATTGGCACGTATAGGTCGTGCTGGGGCGGCAGGTGCTTTAACGGAAACCGTACAAGAAAGCATTGCTGACCCAGTATATGTTGGAGTTGAAAATCTTTACCGGAGCCTAGGTGCAGATTTAACTCAACAGAATACCCTTAGGGGCTGGTGGGAGAATTACAATCCTTTGGACCCTGCATTCTTTATTCCTACTGTTGTTCTTGGCGGCTCTATGGGCGCGCTCGGTGGTGTACAAGCCAATCATTTGGTTAACAAGGTAGGCAGAAGCCCTCAAGCTCTTATAGCCCTAGGCATTGAAAGTGATGTAGCCCACCAGATTGCTACTATGCCTGACGGCAAGGAGCGCTCCAACCTGATTCAGGAGGCGCTCTTTAATGCTACCGATGTAAACCAGTCGCCAGAAACAGTAGGTAGCAGTTCAGCCGCGATGCTGAACTTCGTCGCAAAGAATGCTGACCTTTTCAAGAATGTGGAATTGATGCCCACGTTCAAGGATAACGGGGATGGTACTTGGGACGTCACCACGACGTCTCCTGAAAGCGGCCAGCAATCTACCATGACGCTCACCGACGAAGTAGCTGGGACTTATCTTTCCGAGACGCTGGCGTCCAATCCTTCTTTTGTGCAAGCCCTGAATCTATTTGCTCAGAGACAGCTTGAACCTGCCATTGAGAGTCAAGGCATTGAGATAAGCAAAGACGAGCTTCTTTCTTCAATCCAGAATGCGGAAGGAATCAACCAGTCCACGGCAAGGGCTAGGGCGCTAGCCTACATTCAATCTAACCCTGAACTTCGAGAACAATACAATGCAGGTGAAATTACCGTTGAGGACGTTGCTAATAATTTGGAGGTTGTTTCGGCGTATCGTGCTGGGCAAATAGCGGTCATCGAAGGGAGAGCCAATCCACTAGACATTCTGGAAGAAGTCATCCATGCCAATGCGACGTATGATCTTGCCACGGGTGCAGTCACCCGGGAGTATATTGAGAACGCCATTCGCAAGTATGGAGAGTACACTGGCCGGGATTTTGGGAACTTGTCTGACGATGTTATCTTGCAAGAAGCCTTAGCCACGATGGGGAAAGCGCTTGCCACTAACCCGGAACTGTTCGGTACTCTTCCCGGAGATGTGCAGAGCATCCTTGAATGGCAGAAGGACAACATCGCGGAAGTAGGCAACATCTTTAAGGAAGGCCAGCGCATCAAGCAGGCCATTGAGGATGGAGTTCTTGATGCAGACTTTGTTAAATGGTCCCAGTCTCTAGCTAATGTGGCAGACCAGACGCAGGCCAGAGACATCGCGTCCATGATTAATGAGGCGGCAGGGGCGGCGATCCTTCCTTCCGTTCAGGAGAGAACAAGCGCTTTGCGTGTAGGTCCGGGCATCCAGACCGTTGAAAAGGCAATCGCAGATATCTTTGAGAGCAATTCTTCTCAGGCCATTAACAGTCTCAAGGCAATACGCAAGTCTTTCATGGGCCTTGCCGAGCAAGCAGTAGCTGGGAAGTTCTCTCAGGCGCGCCAGCAGAAGGCATTGTTTAACAGCGTCCTTACTCTTGAGAATGCTATTAGCCGTTATGGTAAATCATTTATACCAAGGTCATTAGCTGAAACACTAGCTAACCCGAAGAGCCAACTACAATTTGAGAATGCCCTTCAAACGGCGTTAGACCGTGGAGTTAAAGCTATCAACAACCAGATACAAACTGCCGAATTCAACCGTACGCAACGTGAGGTTAGGAAGATTGTTGATAGGGTCTTGAAAGAATCTTCCAAGGAAGAAGCGGCGGCGCTCCGTGCTGAGGCGGCCCAACAAGTCAAGACTACCGAGGGGCTGGAGCGGTTGGCAAAGAGAGCCTATAAAGATAGGAAGGGCGTAAGCTCCACGCTGGACGCACAGAGCCGTTATAACACGCTTGCCGTTGAGGAGCTGATGAAGATGTCTCCAGAGAAGGTAGAGGCCCAGCAAGACGCATTGCAGGCCCTTCTTGAGAGAACTGTTAATAAGACTCAAAACCCGAATGATCCTCAAGTAATAGAAATTCAGCAATCTATTTCCTTGCTTGATACATTCGGTTCTGTTCTCTACAAAGATGGGAACAGCTTCGTCCGTAGCTTGGCAGAGCAGGAGAATGCTTTTGACGCATTGAAGCAACTTCAAGATGAGGGGCGGCTCCGCTGGAGGAAGGAGCTGGAGAGACGCGAACAGAAGCTTAACCTGTTTAAGGATGAAGTAGCTAAGGCCGTAGGTACAGAGAAGAAACTGGATGATCTGAGAAATCTTCTCAAGGAAGCTGGAGAATACAATTCGTTAAAGAGTTTCTTTACAGGAATGCTTTCCACTGTTCAGTTGTCCGAAATCCTCGGGACACTGCCCGGCTTTAAAAGGAACGGTGACTTCATGCTGAATGAGGTAGTGAGGGCAACCATGCAGAGAGACAATGCCCGGGTGAAGCGGCATGCGATGATCTCTTCATGGCTTAAGGGTGCGGCAAAACTGGCAGGGATCAAGAACACTGATTCGACAACTCAGATCGCGCGCCATTTCTATCAGATGAATAACGCCCCTGTTAAGTTCAAGGGCGAAGAATACGTTAAGACTCAGCTTATTAAGATTTATCAGACCATGCAAGAGTCTGATGGCGTGAAAGTCTTGCGTAACAACTACAAGCTTGATCTTGGGAACTATGCTCTTCTGGAGCGCCGCACATCCCAGCTAGACGAACAGCTCTCCAATAAGGAGATAACTCAAGATGAGTATGAGGCAGAAGTGGATAATGCAGAAGAAGCGTTTCAGGATAGGCTCGCTAAAGATCAGGAGGCGCTTATTAATGCGCTTGGTCCGGACGGGTTGTTCTTGGCACGCTCCATTCAGAAGGCGTATCGTAAACTAGGCCAGAGGGTGGCCAGTATCGAAGAGTCTTTCTTCGGTCAGGTCTCTACGATGGAAGACTTCTATACTCCACGCACCACGGCCCATGAGGGGCAATTAGGGGACGGGTTCTATGATTCTCAAGGGTACACTCCCGGGCAGATAACTTATTCCGGCAAGCCCGCCTTCATGAAGAAGCGAAGCACCCCGGCTTCTGCGGAAATAACTATGCTGGTAAATCCGGTGCAGGAGTTTGAAAGGTACGCTCAGATAGCGGAAGGCTGGATGTCTTCCCTTGAATTGAATGAGTACTTCAACAAAGTTTGGCTGAACACGAAGACGGCCGCACAAATACAGCTTGTCATCGGCAAGGAGAACTACCAGCAGGCAAGCAAGGGCCTTTATAATTTCCTGAATGAAGGACGCATCCGCGCACAGCAGGGATTATTCGGGGAGCTTTTCGTCAAAGCGATTGGAACTCTTGCCCGCACGAAGATTTTTAACTCTATGGCTTCCATTTGCCGGAGCGGTGCGGCGTTCTTCAATCCGTTGGTAGGATCGGACTTTAGCAGTCTTGAGATTATAAAGAGCATGGGTAGCTGGCTATTCAACCCTCAGCCTATTTCTCTCCAAGAGATGGCCCAGCTGAAAGGCGTGAAGGCTCGCAACCCATTGTCGTATCAGGATAGGGCGGTAATCAAAGCCGCTATGGACGCCCCAAAGACGAAGCAGGCGCAGGTCATGTACTGGCAGGAGTGCGGCAACTCGGCATTGATTGACTTTGACCTATGGTGCGTAAAGCGTGGCAACATGATGGCCGCGCAAATCTTGCATGATAGGGGCTTGAAGAAAGAGCAGATCATAGACCAGTTGAATCTTAACATTCTAAAGTCGGCCCAGCCTGAGAATCAATCTACTAGAGCTATTGGCACACTTGGAGGATCAGCTTACGAATCTTACCAAGTCTTGTTCATGAGCGACATGCTGAACAAGTCAGCTCTTCTTTTCAGCCAGTTCAAGCGTGGCGACATTAGCTCCATGAGGAAGCTTGCCAACTTCATCCGCATGTGGACTATCGTTGGCTTTGCTAATACCATTTCGGGCATGGCGGCTTCCTTCTTCACGAGCTATAACGATGATGAATTCTCGGCAGAAACGATTCTCTTCAACATGTCTCTTGGCCCGCTTGTCGCCACCCCTGTATTTGCAGGTTTGTTCCAAGCGCTGGATTACTATGCGTTCGGAGGCGGGCACGTCTTCTCCCGTCCTAACACGCTAACGGACTTTAGCAGAACCGCACGAGGCCTTTCCCAAGCTTACGAAGTTATATTGAAGAGTACGGAAGACATGGACGCCGTGACTCTAAACGAATGGATTGAAGTTGGGGCAGGTCTTAGCCGGACGCTGGGAGATACGATTGGCCTTGGAGCTAATATCGCCAATGCGAAAACTGTGGGACGTGTGTTTGAAGTCATCAGCTCCTTGTCCAATGCCACTCTCCAAGCGCACAATGCGGCCAAGACTACGAGGTCTGACCTCAACCCCTTCTACGACACCAGAGAAAAACTATTGCAAAGCGCACGTAGATTGCGTAAAGAGAAGCGTGAGGCCAAGAGTACCTATGGCGAACGTAGCGTAGAATACAGAAGGCTTTCCCGGGAACTTAGGCGAGTTAACAAGAAGCTCAAAGATAACGGCTGGCAGACCAAATAACGTTTAACATTAAACAAAATATGGCAACAAAGAAAACATTAACAACTACGTCGGGGCTTGACCCTAATATTGAATTGGTGGGGGGCAATGGTGGTGTTAAACCACCTGCTACATATGCTGGAGATGAGACTTCTCAAACGTTCCGCACAATGGCTGGCAAATCGTACTGCCTGACTTTAACGACTGGGAATCTAACTGTTGCAGGACATGACGCCCCGGAATATACGCCAGATGGAATTATATTGCTTGATACTAGAAAAGCAGGGCAATATATTTTCATAGCGATCTCCTCATATACAACTGTAAATGTAGATTTAAATACACAGTATGTATTAACTCCGTTGGATTTTAAGGTTGCCTCGCTCGGTGCGTCGTTCGGGGGAGGCGGTTCCTTTGATCCTACTTCCAACCAGACAATCACTGGGATGTGGAGTTTTAGCAACATTGTCGTTCCCACACCAGATAGAGGAGATCAAGCGGCAAATAAAGGCTATGTTGATTCCAAGATAGCCGCTGGGACTTCTAATCTTGTGACGCTTACGACGGCGCAAACTATTTCCGGCACCAAGACATTTACTGGGAGCATCGTTATGAACAACGAAGCTCCGCTAGTACTTGGAACGGGAGCTAACGCATTAAAACTTCATGGAGATGGGACCGGGGGGGCCTATGTCTTTGAGGGAGGCAACTCCACTCATATAGATTTTTCTGTTAGCACCTCATTCCAAGACCCTGTGACTTATTTCGACAACGTGACGGTGACATCCGGCGCGGTGCTTGCGATAGGGTCAGACCAGAATGCACTTGCTTTTCGGGCCGATACTACAGGGCGTACTATTGCAGGAGGAGGACCTAGTACTGTTTGGGCAATCAACGTTAACATGGAAATTGGCGCCCCTGTCACCTTCCAAGGCAACGCAGAATTCACGGCTGGCGCGACAAGAACAACCAAAGCGAATCCAGTAAATACTGATCTCCTGAATAAAGAGATGGGTGATGCAATGTATGCAAAACTCTCTCTTCTTACTTCGGCAGAATACACCGCACTCGCTACTAAAGATGCACGTACTGTGTACGTTACAACTGACACGTCCAAAGTGTTCATAGGAAGCGTGGCCGTAAACCCTTAGTTCC
>UMDQ01045488.1_pt1 | contig 12231 bp, 18 predicted proteins | sample 1964531 | NCBI WGS metagenome assembly UMDQ01 (sample SAMEA4835998, study PRJEB28245) | human gut metagenome | biome: gut microbiome; material: fecal sample | place: Denmark | collected 2008
TGTAGGTGCTGAGGGTAAAGCCCGCGTCGTAGTGGCCCAGCGCGCCGGACAGTGTCTTGACGTCCACGCCGTACTTGAGGGACAGCGTTGCGAAGGTGTGCCCTTACGGTATAATTACGACAAACCGGAAAAGCCCCGTATATCAAGGGTTTTCGGTTATCTGGCAAGGTTTTTCATCCTTTTCCAAACCGAAAAATCGAGCCGCGAAGTAGTTATATCGTAGGGGGTGTTATAGTAACGACAAAAATAAAATACCGTTTGGGCAGGCTGTCAGCCCGTCCAAGAAATCAGGACATTTCCTCTGAAAAGAAGAAATGTCCTTTTTTTGTACCCAAAATCAGATGCCGACAGGAGGAACACAATGCCTGAAAAAACCGTGCAGAAGGAACCGGGCAAAAAGCCCGCGCCATCCAAAAAGCCGAAACCACAGCAGGAAGTGGTCGTTCAGATTCCACTCTCCGAGCTGCATCCGTTCCCGGATCATCCCTTTCAGGTGCGGGAGGATGCGTCCATGCAGGAAACCGCCGAAAGCGTCAAGGAATACGGCGTCCTCGTCCCCGCGCTGGCGCGGCCACGGGAGGACGGCGGCTATGAGCTGATCGCAGGCCACCGACGCAAACACGCCTGCGAGCTGGCAGGACTGGCCACCATGCCGGTTATTGTCCGTGACATTGACCGGGACGCTGCCACCATCATCATGGTGGACAGCAACCTCCAGCGCGAGAATATTCTTCCATCCGAACGAGCCAAAGCCTACAAGATGAAGATGGAGGCCATCAAGCGGCAGGGCGCACGAACGGATCTGACTTCGCCGAAAATTTCGGCGAAGTTCCGCAGCGATGATGAAGTTGGTCAGGATGCCGGGGTGAGCGGAGATACCATCCGCAACTACATCGCCTTGACGCAGTTAGTCCCGGAGCTTCAGCAGATGGTGGACGAGAAGAAAATCGCCCTCAGTCCCGCCTATCAGCTTGCGGCGCTGACACCCAAGGAACAAGGGCTGCTTCTGGAAACCATCGACAGCGAACAGACCACCCCCTCGCTCTCGCAGGCGCAGCGGATGAAAAAGCTCAGTCAGAGCGGCGAGCTGAACGAGGACACCATGCTCTCCATTATGATGGAGCAGAAGAAACCGGAGAAAAACGACATTACCCTTTCCGGTGAAAAGCTCCGCAAATACTTCCCGCGTTCCTATACCCCATTCCAGATTGAGAACACCATCTTCAAATTACTGGACGCATGGCAGAAAAAGCGCCAGCGCGACCAGAGCCGTTGAGCGGACAAGCAGTTTGTTTGTCCGCTATTTTCATGCCAAAAGGAGGACGCCATGTATATCAACACATTCAAATATACCCCCAAGGATGTGAGCTGCCAGCTCTGTACCGAGTATGTGAAAAAGCTGGGCTGTACCGCCCTGCGCTGCCCGTGGCTGGCCGAGCGTATCGAGGCCGGTGTGGTCGGCTACCGCGAGGCCGTCATGGAAACATTCCCCCGCGACCGCCGCCTGTCCTCGCGCCTGAACCTGCTGATCAAGCACTATCCCGGAAGCCTTTGGAGCAACGAGCAGCATGAGCGCAGGATGCAGTATCAGTGCGCCGTGCAGGGCTATCGCCGCCGCAGAGACACCAACGCCTACTATGCGGCCATGTACCTGCTGACCTCCAACGACGATATTTACCGCCGCACGGCAAATTGCTTCTGCAAGGACGGGATCGAGTTCGGCTATGCGGTGCTGAAAAACACCTCGCCGCACAACTACGCGCTGTTCATGGCGGCGCGCGACCTCTGCGACAAGACAGAGGCGGTCACGATGGCCGACTTAGCAGAACCGGAGGTGATCGACCCGGAGGCGCTGCGCCTGATCGTCAACGCCACTCTGATCGCCCGTTATGGGCTTGCCGCCTTTCAGATCAGAGCGCGAGGTGCCGAATATGAACGCTGATGATTTTGTCGGCGGGCACAGCATCCTTGCGCTGGAGCGCTTTATGGACGAAACCCGCCACATGATTATTTTTGATGTCCTGTCGTGGAAATCCCCTGTGGGTGAAAAGGGCGAACGGCTGCGGCTGTTCCTCTCCGACGTGGGATATGCCAAGGCGCAGGCATCCGAGAAACGCGGAGAAATCAAAATCCGCAAACACGCCGCCGTCATTGAGGGGCATATCCTCCCTGACCGGAAAAAGCGGCGTCACTAAAATGATTGGAGGAATTACCATGAGCAGAGTAACAGAGCTGGAAAAAGCGCTGACCACGCTGTTCCGCAAGGGTACGGAGGTCGGCTACACGGAAACGGAGATCGACGAGTTTCTGGAAAACATTGACTATCACGCCCTGCTGCAAGCCGTTTGGAACAAGGCTGAAACGGTCTATGCCTACCGCGCAGACGGCAAAAATGCGCTGAGCTTGGACTATCGCAGCTCGGAGCTGTTCAAGCAGCGAACGACGCTTCTCTATGAGGACGTGGGCGACAGCTATATCGGCGCGGTGTTTGCCGCTCGGTCGATGGAACTGTGGCTGCTGGAGGATATGGGCTTTGCCGTCGTTGCCAAATTCAGCGTGAACGCCGGAGAAGGCGAATACGTCACCGAGTATCGCGTCTACAAGGGCAGCGATTGGGCAGACAGCGAGATTTCTCTGGATTTGGAGGACTTGGTGGCCGAGCTTGCCGCCCTGTGCGATCCCTACTACGAACACGAGCAGCCCATCTATGAGCTGTGATGTGGGAAAGGAGTGAAAACGGAGCGGCTTCCCCATGCGGGAAACCATACAGAACGCAAACGGCAAGCAGTTTCACGCCGTCAGCCTGTCCGGTGGCAAGGACAGTACCGCCATGCTGCTTTTGATGATCGAACGGGATATGCCCATCGACATGGTGCTGTCAGCGGACACCGGCATGGAGTTCCCTGAGATGTACGAACACCTCTCCAAATTGGGCGAACATCTTTTCCGGGAGCGCGGCATCCATATTACCACGCTGCGGCATCCCAAGGGCTTTGAATACCTGATGTTCGACGAACCCAAGCAGAAGCCCCGCAGTCTGGAAAACCGTGCAAAGCTGGGCATCCCGCCCTACGGCAACGGCTGGCCGGGAATCCGCGTCCGCTGGTGTACCGGGCAGCTCAAAACGCACCTCATCACCAAGGAGGTCAACCGGCTCAAAGGCGAGCTGGGCGCGATCCACTATGTCGGTATCGCCGCCGATGAAGCGTGGCGCTGCAAGGATGAGCGGTATCCCCTCGTGGAATGGGGCATCACGGAGACGCAGGCGCTCCAAGCCTGTTACGACCGTGGCTATGACTTCGGCGGGCTGTATGAGATTTACCACCGTGCGTCCTGCTGGTGCTGCCCGTTTCAGCGTATCGACGAGCTGCGGAAGCTGCGAAAGCATCACCCGGAGCTGTGGGAAAAGCTGCTGGAGCTGGATCGCCGTGCGCTGGCGCAGTTCGGCCCCGGCCCGCTGGGACAGTTCAAGCAGAACTGGAGCGTAAAGCGGCTGGATACGCGGTTTGCCGAGGAGGACAGCCAAACAGGTTGACTGCCCTGCGGAAAGGATTGAAGCAATATGGCTGTATTTCGCGTTGAACGGACGCGGGATTACACGGTGATGTGCAACCATCACCTGAAAGACAGCAATCTTTCCCTGAAAGCCAAGGGGCTGCTCTCCATGATGCTCTCCCTCCCCGACGAGTGGAATTACACCACGCGGGGACTGGCTGCAATCTGCAAGGAGGGCGTGGACGCCATCGGGAAAACGCTCAAGGAGCTGGAGCTGGCGGGCTACATCATCCGCCGTCAACTTCGCGGCAAGGACGGGCGCATTTCCGACACGGAGTACACCATCTTCGAGAAGCCCCGAAAGCCCTCTCCACCGGATACGACTTTACCAGATACGGAAAACCCGTATCTGGATAACCCGTATCTGGATAACCCGGATACGGAGGCACCGGATACGGAGGCACCGGATACGGATAATCCCGCGCAATTAAATACTAAGAAATCTAATACTCAAAAATCAAATACTGATCTATCAAGCACTCATTCATTCTTTCTGCCTGCGGCGGACGGAATGACGGACGGATTTGAGAAAAAAGCGGAGATCAGAGAGCAAATCGAATACGACATTCTCTGTCAGCAGTATGACCGGATGCAGCTTGATGAGCTGGTGGAGATTATGCTGGAGGTTGCTATGAACCACAGCCCCACAGTCAAGATTGGGCGGGATGCGGAGTATCCCACCGGCTTCGTGCAACAGCGCTTTGAAAAGATCACCTCCATGCACATCGAAAAGGTCATGGACGGTATCCGCGAGAACACCACCCGCGTTTGGAATACGAAAGCCTATCTCATGGCGGCGCTGTTCAATTCCGTTGCCACCATCGACAACCACTACGCCATGCTGGTCAATCACGATTTTCACGGCGGCCCCTAAAGGCCGCTTTTTTTCATGCCCGATTTTGGGAGAAAGGATTTGATACCGATGAAACGCCCCCTTGCCTACATCACCGCTCCGTGGAGCGAGAACGAGTTTGAGAACACCGAAAATGCCGCCAAGTATTGCAGGGCGGTCTATGACGCGGGCTTTTCGCCCATCTGCCCCACGCTGTTTCTGCCGCTGTTCCTACGCGATGAGATTCCGCAGGAGCACAAGGACTGCATCGACATGGCGCGGGAGTATCTGCGCCGCGCTCGTGTGCTGGTGGTTTGCGGCAGCACCGTGGATGAAAGTGTGAAAAACGACATCGCCGTGGCCGAGCGCCTGCGGATCACCGCCACCACGCTGGACGGCATCCTGACCGTCAAGGGACAGGGGCGCAGAAATGAATGAGCATCTTCTGCACCGGCTGGTGGTACCGCCTTTCCTACTCGCTGCTGTGCAACTGGTTCCGAAACGCGGTGCTTCCCGCCGACCATGAGCTGCTGGCCGACGTGATGCGGGAAAGGCCGGGGAAGCGCTGCACCGTCTGCGGCAAGCCGGTCTATTCTTCCTCCAATCGCGCCAAATATTGCCCCGCCTGCGCCAAGCAGGAGCGCCGAAAGCAGGACGCCAAACGAAAGCGTGAACAATACTGGAACCTCCGCAAATAGAGGGCGTAAAAGCCCCGTGCCACAAGGCTTTTTCCATGCGGAATCACAAGGGGCTGCGTCATTCTATCCGCAAGCTCAAAAACAACGTCTATCTGCGGAGAATCGCCCCTGTGCAGGATGTGTTTTCTTCTGCGCAGGGGCGCTATTTTTTCTGAAAGGAGATCATCATGGCTGAAAAACAAACCAGCAAAGACCGGATGCGGGAGATCGTTGACAGCATCGAAAACGGCATCAAGGAGCTGTTCGAGAGCGATAAGTACCGGCAGTATCTCTCCACTATGAGCCGCTTTCACCGCTACTCGGTCAACAACACCATGCTCATCTATATGCAGCGCCCCGACGCCACCCATGTGGCGGGCTTCAACAAGTGGCGCGATCAGTTCGGCAGGAACGTCCTGAAAGGCGAAAAAGGTATCCGCATCATCGCTCCTACTCCCTATAAGAAAAAGGTCGAGGAAATCAAGACCGACCCCGAAACCAACGCGCCGATACTGGATGCAGACGGCAAGGCCATCATTGAGGAAAAGGAAATCCGTATCCCTATGTTCAAGGTGGTGTCCGTCTTTGATGTGTCACAGACTGCGGGAAAGCCCTTGCCCCAGCTTGCCGCCGATCTGAGCGGCAATGTGCAGCAGTATGAGGTTTTCATGGAGGCGCTGCGCCGTGCTTCTCCCGTTCCGATGGAGATAAAGCCCGTTGCGCGGGATACGGACGGCTTTTTCAGCATTAAGGCGCAGAGCATCACCATCCGCGCCGGTATGAGTGAGGTGCAGACAGTATGCGCCGCCGTCCACGAGATCGCCCACGCCAAGCTCCACGACTACGAACACATGACGGAGCTTGCGGACGATGGTGAGACGATCCTTGTTCCCGGCGAAAAGAGCCGCAACACCGAGGAGGTCGAGGCCGAAAGCATCTCCTATGCGGTCTGCCAGTATTACGGCATTGAAACGGGCGAAAACAGCTTCGGCTATATCGCCACATGGTCAAAGGGCAAGGAGCTGAAAGAGCTTCGCGCCAGTCTGGAAACCATCAACAAGACGGCTTCCGAGCTGATTACGGACATTGACCGGCACTTTGCGGAGATTTGCAAGGAGCGCGGCATCAATCGTGAAGAAGTGAGCGCCTCACAAACAGACGAAGCGCTTTATCTTGTGGATGGCTCGGTATATCTCCATGTGCAGCATACAGACGGCGGTTGGGACTATTCGCTCTACGACAAGGAAAGCAAAAAGCTGCTGGATGGCGGTGTTATTGACAGCAGCGCCATTGAAGATTCGCCGGTTGCATCTGTTGCCGGGGCTGTCCGAACGGAGGTATTTGCCATTCAGGGCATGACACCAACCAAGGTGACATTTGCAGATATGGAAATTCTGGAGGACTTGCAGGAGGCGCAGATTACGCCGCCCTTGGACAGCGAACAGATCACCGGCGCAGTCGCTGTTCCCACCGATGCGGAAGATACCATGCTCCCGGAGCTGGAACAGGCCGTCCCGATGCCTGACCCCACGCTGACGGTGGACGATATGCGCAGCTATGGGTATCTGGATAGCGATATGCTCCCACTTTCCAAGGATCGGGCGGTGGAGCTGCTGGAGCATGACATCACGGTTTATATGCTCTATCCCGACAACGCCGAGGAAATGGTCTTTGAAGCCGAGGACATCATCAAGCACGACGGAATGTTCGGCGTCACAAGACCGGATTGGGATGCGGTCAAGGGCCATCTGCGGCAATCCTTTGTCCCCGGCGAGATCACACCGGAGGACGCGAACCGTTTGGGCTGTGAGCTGGCCAAGCGCTTCACCAAGGGCAATCACGCCTATATCGTCTGCACCCATATCGACAAAGCCCATATTCACAATCATGTGATCTGGAACTCCACCGCGCTCAGCCAGACCCGCAAATTCCGAAATTTTTGGGGCAGCAGCCGTGCCGTTCGGCGGCTTAATGATACCATCTGCATCGAGAACGGCTACTCCATCGTGGAGAATCCAAAGCGCCACGGCAAGAGCTACAACAAGTGGCTGGGCGACAAAAAGAAGCCCTCCCACCGGGAGCGAATCTGCGCGGCCATTGACGATGCGCTGGCACAAAAGCCCGACAGCTTTGAAGCGCTGCTGGAGCAGCTTCGGCAGGCCGGGTATGAGGTCAAGGGCAAGAAAGTCCCGTCCCTGTTAGGCGGCGAACAGAAAAAGTCCATTCGCATGGATACCCTCGGTGACGGTTATACTCCCGCAGATCTCCGCGCGGTGATTGCGGGTGAAAAGGAGCATACGCCGCGAAAGAATGCCGTCGCGCCGGTCAAACCGGAAAAGCGCAGCGGGAATCTGCTGGTGGACATTCAGACAAAATTACGCGCTGGCAAAGGTGCCGGTTATGCGCGTTGGGCGACGTTGTTCAATTTGAAGCAGATGGCACAGACGGTGGCCTATCTGCAAGACCATGAGCTTTTAGATTACGCCGTTCTCTCAGAGAAAGCGGCGGCAGCGTCTGCTCACTTCAACGAGCTTTCCGCAAGGATTAAGGCTGCGGAAACACGCATGGCCGAGATTGCCGTGCTGCGGGAACATATCGTGGGTTATGCCAAGACCCGCGATACCTACGTTGCCTATCGCAAGGCAGGGTACTCCAAGAAATTTCTTGCAGAGCATGAAAGCGAGATCACGATCCACAAGGCCGCAAAGAACTATTTTGATGGACTGGGCTTCAAGAAGCTGCCCACCATCAAGGCGCTGAATACTGAGTACGCCGAGCTGCTGGCGGAGAAGAAAGCGGCCTACGCCGACTACCGAAAAGCCCGTGAGGAAATGAAAGAGCTGCTGACGGCCAAGGCCAATATCGACCGTATTCTGGAGTTGGACAAGGAGCAGGAGGAAGCGAATGAACGACGGGAAAAAGAGGCGGAGCAGCGCTGAGCTGCCCGCCCACAAGCGATTTGAAAAATCGCGCAGCCGATGGATTTATCCATCGTTCCAGAACACAGTTTTTGTGTTCTGCGGGGATTGGGGCAGCGCCCCAACAAGCATGAAACAGGCGGGTTCCGTGTGAACGGAATCCGCTTGTTTTCGCAAAGTGGGTACCGCTTTGCATTGCTTGCGAACTTGCGAACTTGACAATCTTCGGATATTCGTATAGAATGTACTCTGTGAGATTTTATTTGTGCGAAGGTGCGATATGGGCGGAATAAAAGGCTATATTTCCATTCGGGAAGCGTCCTACCGCTGGGGCGTATCAGAGCGGCGGGTCAATCAATACTGTGCCGATGGGCGCATCCCCGGCGCGTCCCGCTTTGGGCGATCCTGGGCAATCCCGGAGGACGCCAAAAAGCCGGCTGACCCGCGCATAGAAAAACGAGGAGGGAGGTGGCAGACATGATTTCCGATGAAATATTATACCGGCGTTATCTGGACTGCGAGGACAAGGCCGCCGACACGCTGGTTGAAAAGTACGGCGATGCGCTGACGCTCTACATAAACGGCTATCTGAAAGACATTCACGAGGCCGAGGACTTGATGATCGAAGCCTTTTCCCAGCTCTTTGCAAAGGAACGCCCGATTGAGGACGAGGGCAGCTTTAAGGCGTATTTATACAAAACCGCCCGCAACCTTGCCCTGCGGCACAAGCAGAAACATCGGCTCCGCTTCCTGCGCTTCGACGAGCTGACCTTTGAACCCAAAAGCGACACGCTGGCCGATACGGAGCTTCTTCGCAGCGAGCGTGACCGGCAGCTTTACGCCGCAATGGAAAAGCTGAAGGCAGAGTACCGGGAAGCCCTGTACCTTGTCTACTTTGAGAATATGAGCTACCGGGACGCGGCGGCGGTTATGGCGCAGACCGAGAAGCAGATTTCCAATCTGGTTTATCGGGGGAAGCAAAGCCTCAAAACGATTTTAGAGCAGGAGGGATTTACCTATGCGGACGAATGAGGAACGGACCCGTCTGATTCACAAACGGACGGCAGAAATAAAACGGGAAAACCAGAAAAAGAAACAGCGTCGGCTGGACGCGGCCTGCATAGCGGCCTGTCTGCTGCTGGTGGTCGGCATTGGCGCGTGGATGCCCGGCCTGATGGCGGGTGTCTCCGAAAGCGGCGTAAGCCATGCTTCGGGCGCGGCAAGCCTTGTGGGAAGCCATGCGGCGCTGGGCTATATCCTGATGGGACTTCTGGCCTTTTTGCTGGGCGTGTGCGTGACGGTGCTTTTGTACCGTCTGCGCCGCAGGAAGGAACGCAGGCAGCGGGAGGACAGGGACGATGAACTTTGAAATCATTGACAATCTTTTTCAGGTGACGGTCCTGGCCTGCGCCGTGCTGGTGGCTGTGGTTCACCTGTTCCGGCACAAAGACCGCCGCTGCCTGATCCTCGCCCTTGCTTATGCCTGCTTTTTCATGGGAACGCTGTATTATGTGCTGCACCTCGCTATCACCGGCGACACTCCGCGTGTGTTCTATGTGGCGGAAATATCATGGATCGCATCGTGGTTTTTCTTTCTTTCGCTCCAAATTATGCGGACGGAGGGCATGAAACTTTGCGTTTTGCCCGTCCCCGCTGTATGTGCGGGTCTGATTGCGGCGTCTATCCTGATCTTCCGGTTCATGGCGTCCTATCTGGTGTCGGGGCTGTTCGCGGTTCCGGTGAGTGCAGTTGCGTATCTGTCCCTGTTCCGGCTGCAAAGAGGTACGGCGCACCGGCGGACAGATGTCTGCTTTGCCGTCTGCACCGCGCTGCAGGTGGGCCTCTTTTTTGTGTCTGCGTTCATGGAGGATTTTACAAGGTTCAATCTCTACTTCGCCGTGGACATTATGCTGACGCTCTCCCTTGTGGCGCTGCTGATCCTTAATTTGCGGGAGGTGGCGGAGAAATGACCTATATCGAAAATATCTTTATCTGTCTTGCCATTCCGCTGATTTTGTCCCTGTTCTTCACGAAAGGCCGCTCCCGCAGCTTTACGCTGTTTCTCACCATCGGCATGGGCGTTTGTCTGCTGGGTGCCTACGTCAGCAGCTTTTACATGGGGTATTACGGCGTGGATACCACAGTTGCCGCCATTGAGATCACGCCGGTCTGCGAGGAAGTGATGAAGCTGCTGCCGCTGCTGTTCTACTTTCTGATCTTCGAGCCGGAGCCAAAAGAGCTGCCGTCTGCGGCCATCGCTATTGCCGTGGGCTTTGCCACCTTTGAAAACGTGTGTTACCTGACGGAGAACGGTGCGGAGAACTTTACCCTTCTGCTCATTCGCGGGATCTCCGCCGGTGCGATTCACATCCTCTGTGGGATTTTGACGGGCTTTGGTATTTCCTATGTGTTCCGACGCCGCTGGCTGGCGCTGACCGGCACGGCGGGCATCCTCGGAGCCTGCACCGGCTTTCACGCCATCTATAACCTGCTCATTACGGCGGACAGCCCGTGGAACATGACGGGCTACCTGTTCCCGCCGCTGCTGATCGCCTGTCTGTTCGCGGTAAAGCGGTCCTTGCCAAACCTGAATATTCATTTGAAATAATACGCTGACTGGCGCATGGAGCCGTCCCAAATCGGGGCGGCTCCAATTTTTTTTGGAAATTTTTTTGAAAAAATTTTGATTTTGGGTGAGAGGATTTCTGATTTTTTGTATTTAGGATAGTAGAGGGGTGCAAAAGACGCCCCGATGACGAAACGCGAAAGGAGGTTTTGCTCAAGCATCATTTGATGCTAAAAACCTTATGGTTTCAGAAGATCGGGTGCTATTACAGAATAATACCGAATCAAAAAGGAGAATAAGACATGAGTAAAGTGAAGAAGCGTATTTTAATAGTTTTGTTGGCGATTCTGGCGGTCGTTGTATTCGCCCTGCTTGCGTTTTTGGGACTGTATTTCACCAGAATCCAGACTATCGGCAGCATTGAGCAGCTTACGGATTACGAGGATGGCTACAATCTCTATCGCATGGATGTCAAATATGATTACAATCTTGACAATATTATCGATTACGGCATTCAGGACGATCAGACGATGATCGATGCGATTCTGAAAGAGGCGTTGCCGCTGCTGCCTGTAAAGATCAAAGCGCCCAATTTCGGCTGTACGGTGTTTTGTCTGACCGATGCGGACGGTGACGTTCATATGGGACGTAATTACGATTTCAGCAAAGATACATCTGCTATGTTGGTTTACTGTGCTCCAAAGGACGGATATAAGTCTATTGCTTTTGCCGCTCTTGACAATGTTTCAGCAAATGTTCCTGATGAGAATATCAAAAAAGAGTTGGCAAGTCTAACAGCTCCGTTTATCTGCCTTGATGGTATGAATGAGAAGGGCGTGTCTATCGCTGTGTTGACACTTGATAGTGAGCCTGTACATCAAAACACAGGCAAGCCTGTCATTTCAACGACTCTTGCGATACGACTTGTTCTTGACAGGGCAGCGACCACAGAGGAAGCAGTGGAGCTTTTGCGCAGCTATGATATGTTCGCATCATCCGGCAGAGATTATCATTTCTACATAACTGATGCATCAGGCGATGGCAGAGTAATAGAGTATGACATAAACGGCGAACCAAGAGAGCTGATAGATACTCCATCAGAGGCGGTTACTAATTTCTTTATTCGTCATAAGGATGAGGTGCTTCCAAATCAGAAAAACGGTATCTACGGTCACGGCAGGGAACGCTATGACGCTGTGCTGGAGGTGCTGGAAACGGAAAAAGGCAATTACACCGACGATACCGTGTGGAACGCAATGAAATCGGCGGCACAAGACCCCAACCCCGATAACATCACAAGCAACACACAATGGTCTATTTCCTATAACAATACTGACCTTTCTGCTGATATTGCCATCCGCCGTCATTGGAGTGATGTAACACATTGCGAGCTGGAAACCAAGGTGACGACGCCGTTAAAATGAGTGGTACAGGGCAGTAAAATGTAGGGAAACGGGGCGGCTCCAATTTGAAAATTTTTTTGAAAAAATTTTGATTTTGGGTGAGAGAGATTTCTGATTTTTTGTATTTAGGATAGTAGAGGGGTGCAAAAGACGCCCCGATGACGAAACGCGAAAGGAGGTTTTGATTATGACCGGTAGGACGGAAATCCGGGTGCGGGAGATCCGCCGCAGGACGCGGCGGTACAGGCGGCGGCGTGAAAACCGTGAGCTTTTTTCTCTT